>OLOI01001264.1_pt1 | contig 22322 bp, 16 predicted proteins | sample 1672131 | NCBI WGS metagenome assembly OLOI01 (sample SAMEA3136651, study PRJEB25190) | human gut metagenome
TTTAACAACTTTTATAAATGAGTTATGAACTCTGACAATAAGCAGAAGTTCAAACTCCGTGACACTGCATTATAAACTATATTAAACTCATATAGCGGTGATAAAATTATCAATAAGCCTTGTTTTTCCTATATACACGGCGATTGCAACGAGGACTTCGCCCTTTACAACATCAAGCGGTTCAATGCTCAATGCATCCACAACATTAACATAGTCAATCCTTGCAAGCGGCTCTGTGTTAATTTTGTCAGTCATCGCCTTAATTATGGTCTGAGCGTTTCTCTCGCCGCCTTCAACCATCTCTTTGCCAAGCTTTATTGCCTTGCTCAGAATCAAAGCCGCTTTTCTTTCGTCTGCGTTCAGATAAGTATTGCGTGAGCTTTTTGCAAGTCCGTCAGGCTCGCGAATGATTGGACAGCCGACAATTTCAATATCAAAATTCAAATCTCTGACCATTCTCTTTATAATTGCAAGCTGTTGCGCATCCTTTTGTCCGAAGTATGCCTTATCAGGCTGAACGATATTGAACAGCTTGCCCACAACCGTGCAGACACCGCCGAAGTGAGTTGGGCGAGTTTTGCCGCAAAGCTCTTTTGTGAGATTATCCATCTGAATATGAGTTGAAAAGCCGTCAGGGTACATCTCATCGGGTGTCGGGTGAAAAATAAGGTCTGCGCCTGTGCTGTCACAAAGCCTTTTGTCAGCTTCCAAATCTCTCGGATAGGTTTCCAAATCCTCATTGGGTGCAAACTGAATTGGATTTACGAATACGCTTACAACAACCCTGTCATTCTCTTCAACCGCTTTTTTAATAAGGCTCTGATGCCCCTCGTGCAAATAGCCCATTGTAGGAACCAAGCCAACTGTAAGCCCCTGCTTTTTCCATTCTTTTACCTGTGCTCTTGTTTCGCAGACAGTTGATACAACCTTAATCATTTCAGCTCCTCCTCCAATCTTTGGATAAGCTCCTCGTCAATTTTATATGTGTGCTCCTCTGACGGAAAAGCAGAGGATTTTGTTTCATTTATATAAGCTGTAAAAGCCTCTCTCATTGCGTTACCGACATCACCAAAACGCTTTGCAAACTTAGGTGTGTAGTCGGGGAACATCCCGAGCATATCCTGATACACAAGCACCTGACCGTCACATTCGTTGCCTGCACCGATGCCGATTGTCGGAATTGCAAGCTGTTTTGTAACAAGAGCTGCAAGTTTTGCAGGCACACATTCAAGCACAACGGCAAACGCTCCTGCTTCCTGAACAGCAAGTGCATCACTTATCAGCTTTCGTGCCGAAGCTTCATCCTTGCCCTGAACTTTATAGCCGCCAAAGGCATTAACCGACTGCGGAGTAAGTCCAAGATGAGCCATTACAGGGATCCCTGAATCGGTGATTTTTTTGATTGCATCGCAAACTTCAACACCGCCTTCAAGCTTGACCGCACCTGCTCTGCCCTCTTTTACAAGTCTGCCTGCATTGACAACTGCGTCATATACAGAGGTCTGATACGACATAAACGGCATATCAACAACAACCAGCGCTTCCTTAGCACCTCGCGCAACAGCCTCACCGTGGTGAATCATATCCTCCATTGTAACGGCGGTTGTGTCCTCATAGCCGAGAATAACATTGCCGAGCGAGTCGCCGACCAGAATGGAATCAACTCCTGCGCCGTCAATAATTGTGGCGGTGGTGTAATCATAGGCGGTCAGCATTGTCAGCTTTTCGCCGTTCACCTTTGCCTGTGCAAAGGTTTTTACAGTTTTTTTCATATTAATTTCTCCCTGTATAAAACAATTTTTGGAGAGAATCCGTGGTTTTGCCCTAAAAAATAAAAGCACAGAGCAAAACCGCTTTCTGTGCCTGAAATTCATTCTACGCAATTAGTCAAGTCCCGTTCCGTACGGATACAGGCAAAACATTTAAGAATAAAAAGCAGCCGATAGGCTGCACCTGCTCGAGCAGACAGCACCATATAAAAATACACTTCTATTCCCGACTGTTACCGAGCAGTTTCCTATAAAGTAAAAATGATGAAAATGGTACAGTTTCAAAGCGAATACTATCCAAATTCATATTATCATAAAACACGCTAAAATGCAATGTTTTAGTCTAACTATTCTTCTTGCAGATGATTTTATCATACAAAAGGGACAGCATATCTGCTGCCCCTTGTAATTTTAAAATTTTGCTATACCAATTCCCAGTAAATGTCAACGCAAGTCGATTCACGGTTAAACCACGCACTCGGTACTATTGACTGTTGTTGTGTTGTGCCATCATTGTAAGTCACGGTAATGTCAACCTGTGTATTTTTAAACATTTCATTCAGATAGTCCACTATGGGTCTATCTAATTTTTCAAGCACTGGTTTAAGTTCTTCCCAAGTAAATGATTCACTTTTTTGATACATCAGCTCATCGTATTCTTTATATGCGGCAACCACATCTTTTGTAAAGCTGTTTTCACCGTCCGTCGGAATTTCCACAATGAACTTCAAAATATTGCCTATTGACAGTGACTGCCGTTCGCCGTCATTTTCAGGCGCAATAAAGGTAAAACTGTCACAAAGCTTTTCAGTAAAATGATCCCACGAGTCATCTTTCAGATATTCAGCAGAGGTCTTAAAAATACCGTTGTTGATTTGTTTATCTACAACCACATTATTTTCAATATAATCTACATATGTCTGATATTCATCGTCTGCCATATTTTGCGGTTCAAAGTCAAACAAAAAGCCTTTTTTATCGGCAGAAAAATCAACACTCGCTATTCCTGTTCCCTCGATTTGCAAATCAGAACAAAAGCTGAACAATAAATACTTATCTGCATTATCTGAATTTTCAGAAAATTCAGGTCCGAAATTGTTTGAAACACTATCATTACATATAAACTTTACAGGGTCGGCACTTTGTGGGATTTCCTCAGCGGCTGAAACCTTGAACATAAAGGCGTTATCAGATTCCGCATGCTCGCCATTGTCTATACTCCCACTTTGCCTGTTATCGGAAAAGTAGTAAATTCCGCCAAACAGCAGTGCAACAACCAGTGCTGCTGCAAGGCTTTTTATCCATACGCCGTAGTTTGACTTGGATTTTTGCGGTGAATTATTTGGATTTGCATCAAATTCACGCATTTTATCGAGCAAAATTTCTTTCTGATTTTGGGTAAGTGATACTTGGTTCATTTCATCGGTGAATTTTTCTCTGTCAAAATAATCAGCCATAATAATTCTCCTTTTCAAGTATTGTTCTGAGCTTTTCTCTGCCTCGTGCAAGTCTGGTTTTGACGGTATTTTCGTTGATTCCAAGCAAACAGGCAATTTCTGAAATACTCATATTTTCATAATAATAAAGATAAATTATAGTTTTATATTTTTCGGATAATTTCTGAACGCAGGAGGTTATAACAAGCTTATCATCAAGATTATCATGTTCTGCACCATTTAAGTCATCAATGGGAACAGTGTAGCGATTATATGCTTGTCCCTTAAAATTTTTAGCACAATTTACTGTTACACGAATCAGCCAAGCCTTGAGATGAGCGTCGCTTTGAATTTTGTTTTTATTCTTCATTAATTTCATAAAAACATCCTGGCACACATCAAATGCATCTTCTCTGTTGCAGGTTATATTGTAGGCAACACGAAACATCATATCGGAGTAGTTTTCAACAGTATCATTGATAAACTGCTCTGTTTCACTTGATTGCATAAAATCCCTCCTTACACTGCTTTTTATACTAAATTCATTTAAAAGTGGACAAACCTGTTCACTTTTTAATAGCACCAAAGGTGCGTTTAATTTAGAATGATTTATGCCCGAACGGGTAGACAGGCTATGCGTAGCATAGCAGCAGACAGCATAGCTGGATGCCTCAAATAAAATGTAGACATTTTATTTGAGATTAGTATTAGAAAGCCTTCTGCTTATAATACAATACAGCCGCATAATTAGTTTCACTTTTTACAAATTTATTAATATTTTTCAATTAAAATATAACCCGAAGCTACTTCTATAAACAGAAGTATAACTTCGGGTCAAAATTTATATTAAATATTTAATTATGAGTTGCAAAATGCTATTACGTATCATCTTCAATCTGCTTTGAAATGCTTTCATCTTCGGAACTTCTGTTCTCCGACGGCTTTTCGCTCTGAATGCGGTCAATAATTTCTCCTATGTCCTCTAACCTTGTTTCGTTTCTGCCGCTCAGAATCTTTACTATATTTATGATTTCATCAATAAATACAAGAATTATCAACAAAATTAATATTATCAAACCGCTCGGTGTTAAAAACAGGTTGTACAGCGTATCTATAAAAGGTACTTTGCATATCATTTTTGCCCGTACCTGATCAATACTTATCGGGGTATCATCAAGCTCGTTTGCTATGCCGTGCGTTTGAAGCATAGTGTTGCCGTTTTCGTCTGTGTAGGGAGCTTTGATTACCTTGTGTGTAACGAGCTTGCCGTCAAACTGACTGCCGCCCTCAAAGGTAATAACATCACCGACAGCAATTTCAGTTTCATCATCCATTACCTTATCAAGAATCACATCGCCGGTCATCAGCTCAGGCTCCATACTGCCTGTAGATATACGAAAAATCGTGTAACCGAAAACGGTCGGCGTATTGCCCTGTATGCGTGTAGTAAGGAATATTACCATTGTAATTGCCAGAATAAGAATCAGAATCCAGCATATAATATTTTTTACTAATCGGGCGGCTCTGAAAGCCGTGGAATTTTTAATTTTATCTATGGTGTCAGAAACACTTACTTTTTTCATAAAATACTCTCCGCAAAACAACTTTAAATATAATATAAGTATAATAAAAAAGGGCTGCAAACGCAACCCTTTTTTTGCTTAAATGGAAATTGTTCAGATGTAACCGGGAATATAGATGAAAAAACAGATTTTTCTGTCTGCCCGGATAAGCGCAGCCCACCGGCTGCTTTTTGTATTTATAAGGTTAAATATATATCGCCAATGGAGTATGTTAAAGCAACGCTGCCATCATTTTTAATATACCAATAAACAGATTCAACGGTGTTGCCTGCTTCTGTTTTAGGTGCAACCTTAACATTTGTTACGATTGGCACATCAAAGATAGCGCCCGGATCAACAGAATCGTGTACTGTAAGCCAACAGGTAGCCGTAATTTTGTCACCGTAACTTCCTGTGGACGTTACAGTAATTGTTGTGTGTCCGGCTTTTATTGCTGTAACCATTCCTGTTGAAGATACAGTAGCCACACTTGCATTAGATGAGGTATACGAAAAAGTATCAGTATGTCCTTTTGCAGCTAAATCAATAGTATCACCTGCAGTTACAGCTGCAGACGAGTAAAAAGACTCTATTCCTGCTGCTAATGAAGATTTCTGGTAATCAGTATTAACATTTCCATTATCCGAATAAACAATTATAGTATTCTTATTAGCTAAATCCTCATTGTTACCGCCATACCAATTGTTATCCTGTCTGAGTTTTACCGCATTAGCATCATAAGGAATTGTTGCATATGACATATTGTATTTGCTGTTTGCGTAATCCCCCTGCTGATTTGGGCTAAAATAAGGTTGAACCTGAGAATCACCGTTGTAATTATCATTTCCGGTTTGCCACCAATGCACTGCATAATTTTGAGGGGTATATGTCTGATTAACATTAAAACCAACATATACATTTTTTTCATTGATTATTTTCTCAATTTTTGAACCTGCTTCACTGCTAATATCACTGTAATTTCTATAGGTTCTTAGCGGGCCGTTTACGCCAAGGCAAAACTTTCCGTTTGTACTGTCAAGTCCGCTGAGTGATGACAGAAACAGAGAAATGCTTTGTGCTTCAGAGCCTGAGTTTATAATATCAGTGCGATAATATTTGCGATGTCCGGGATCAATTCCTTCACTGTTAGAGAATTCTGTAACCTCCGTAAGCTGCGCATGCGGATCATCAGGTTCTCTGCCGTTTTCGGGCAGTTCATAGGTCGTCATAGTAATGTCCTTGCCGACAGAAGTTTCATAAGACAGATTCCAAGCAAGAGAATTACCTTTGTCTTCTTTCGGGCGAGGCAACCACGAAAAAGTCGATGTGGTTACACACAACAGGCAAAGCACCAATGCAAGCACTGTTACAAGTATTAATTTTGATTTTTTCATGGTCTCACCTCCTAATGTTGTTTGCTACTGCCAACTACCTTGCCCATTGTCTGATGTCTTATATTTAGTCTGTGAATTTCTCGTACCTGCTTCCCATAAGTTCCAAGCATGCGCCTTATCCGGCTGATCATCATATATATCTTTGCCAAATCCTGCAGGTGTACATCTGTAAAAAATTATATTCTTTACATTTTCAGGAACAGAAACTGTCCATTTATTATTTGAATTAGTCATTTCATATTCCTTGTCTGTATCTTTGTCATAAAGATACATTCTTGCATTACCATTAGAAACCCAATCTGTAGAGGAAGCATCAAAGGTAATTATTGTGTCACTCTTTTCAACAAACTTAGCGTAATATGTAACACCGTCTTGCGGTTGAATTTTGAGCTTGTTGTTGGTTACAGCCGAATCGGTTACTTTTGTTGTACATTCTGCATTAGTATACCAACCTTCAAACTCATAACCGTCTACAGGCTGAGGTGTTGCATAAAAAGTATCTCCGCTCTGTCTTGAAAGTGTCTTTGCTTTATCATACGTATTAAAGCCGACCTTAATTTTTCCACCGGTGAAGCCATTGGAGAGTCTGCTGCCGCTTTTATTAAACGTTGCAGCGTCAATACCTACACTTATCGGATCAAATGTATCCATATTAGCACCGGCGCTTTTAGTGTTGCTAAAGAAATAAGTGTTGCCAAAAGTACCTTTCAATCCAGTCACTTTTTCACCGGAAGGATATTGCTTAGCGCCCTCTTTTTTATTATCATTTATAATAACATTAAAATCTCCGCTTTTGTCTGAATCATTGATATAAACACAATAGCCGGTAGCTTCATCAGTTACTATCGTACCATCAGAATTCGGACTTATCTGCTTGCCCGGCCAATCACCGTCAATTCCGGCATCATTCTGATACACATAAGCCGCATAAGCTTCATAGCTATCTTCTTCAGCAAAAGAGTCGGTAAAGTATATTGTTGTACCCTTGTTGAATCTTGCATAGTAGGTTATTGGCGAAGATATTCCGTTTGCAGTTGTGAACTTAGCACTTGTGCTTATGGAATTACCGCTACCGTCAAACCAACCGATAAATTTGTAGCCGTCAGATGATTTTGCAACAGCTTCAAAAGTTACCGTGCTGCCATGTGTAACTGTCTTACTGACATCACTGCCTGCATTGGTTGAAGAACCGTTTGCCGTAATTTTAACTGTACCGCCGTCTGATGACGCAGTAGTTGTAGCACCCTTTACAGCAACTGCCCTTACATCATATTTCTTGAGTTGAAACTTTGCGTACAATGTTTTATATGTACTGTTTTTGTCTGCCTCAAAGCTTAAATCATTGCTTACAAGATTTTCACAAGCTTCTTCGCTGTACCAACCCTTAAATTCATAGCCCTCAGCACTGTTAGCCCTTGCCATAAAAGCTACTTTGTCGGTAAACTTTACATTAGTTGTTGCATAATTACTATAGGCACTATCAGGCTGATTGCTGAACTTTACATAGCCGCCTTTAAAATCTTTTTTACCGTCTACTGTTGCAAACGCCTTAAGAGTAAAGTATTTTACCTTGAAATGCGCATAATAATCAATAGGTTTATCCAGACTGTCAATAGTAATTACAGTATCTTTAATATGATTACCGTCACCATCTTTTATCTGTTCATTATTCTTATCATACCAACCGTCAAACTCATAATTTTCAGTATCGGGTATAGCTGTCAAAATAACCTTACTGTCATCTTTTATAGATGCACTTACTTTTGCTGCAGCAGTACCATCGTTTATTTTAACCTTGCCGCCGTCACCGCTTGTCACACCATCGGTAACTGATGTAAGTCTGACATTATATTGGAATTTTGCATAATAAGTATATGGAGTTTCAATTGAATCCGCTGAAAAACTAAAGGAACTGCTATCACCCTGATTTGCACGCTTAGTACATTCAGGGTCTGTATACCAGCCTTCAAAAGCATAGTCAGCCTTAGGAGAGGCGGTTACTGTTACTGTAGTACCCTTTGTAACCTTTACCTGCTGAGCACCTGCTGCTCCGCCGCTGACCGAAACTGAACCTCTGTTACTGTGCGGTTCATAAACAGCGACCTTAACTACAGCCGGCGGATGCCAGTATCCTGTACTTGATGATGTAACATAATATGTTGAAATATCTTCAGTAATATCTCTGTTTGAAGCATTTATGTTGAAAGAATTAAAACTAAATATCAGATTCTTTGACGCACTGTCTTTTGGAATATATGCACGCCAAAAACCATTGTTGTAATTCATTTCAACAGAAATATTATTGGAATTTTTCATTGTTACTTTTGTAATGTTCAAGGCTTCTGCCGATGACGGGGTTGGCAGAACACTCTGATTTTCGCCCAACAGCTGAATCTGGGACAGCTCTCCCCATGTGCCGTACACCTTGCCGTCTGTGTTAATGCTTGAACCGTAGGCAGTATAAACAGGATTGACATTACCGTTATCTGCAAACTTAGTTTCCCAGTAATTTAGTTTGTTGTTCTGCGGATTTGAAGTAACAGTGCTTGCTGTGCGATAAAAATACATATTACTGTTCTTATCAGCCATTTGCTCGGTAGGAATGGACACTGTCCACATAGGAGCACTGCCTGCCGAAGCAGTTGATTTTGTCATTTCATAATTGCTTCCTGCCGCAGTTCTTACCCACATTTTTGCATTATCGTTGCCTATCCATTGCCAAGTATTCTTAATTGGCGATGTTGTTGAGTTAAAACCGGAGGTTTTATCAACAAAAGCAATCTGAGTCATCTTTGTAGCTGTAACAATTCTAAAATCTTTAGCAGAAATTGTTTTACCTGAATAGGCATTTCTGTCATTTATATTTTCAAAATCCTGAAGCCACAAAGTGACGGTAATAATCTTGGTTTCATCCTTATCGATAGAAAACAACATCTTATCCGGATCTTCAGAATTATTATCTGTAAAATTCTTAAAGGCACGAATTGTTGAATCCGTTACAAAATCACCGTTAGAATCTGCTACTACTTTTTCTGTGCCTGCCTCATAAGAATAAATTCTTGTACTTTCAGCACTGCCGTTGCTGTCAGCAACAGTAATTGCAAGTCTGATGTCGTTTTTGTCAGCAATCGGCTCGTCGTCTGCCATAAATTGCGGCACATTATTAAAAAAGAATTTCTGATTGGAATCCTTAGCAGTTACTTTGAAAGCAAAGCTAATATAATTAGTGTTCTTATCGTTTATTGTTCCTTTTCTGTATGCTTTTGCTGAAGAACCCGCACTTTCTATCTTTGGAAAGAAAAAGTTGACTCCGTCTGCACTTGATGCTGCCGAAAGATGCGCATTACCCGAGGCACGGAAATAATTTGAAAGGTCTATTGTTTTATTATAGTCAGAGCCTACACCTACACGGGCATCCGTAAAAGTATAAGTATCAATGGCAGCCGGTCTGCCGTCGTTTGAAATTTTAATAGAAGAAATTGTTTCAACCCAAGAAAAAGTAGAAACAGCTATTATCATTATAATTTCAACGAGCGCCACAACAGAAAGCATAAAACCGTATTTTGAGTGATTACTCCGGTTGATTGAATTTTTAATCTGTATAAGCTTTTCTTTCATTGCGGCACCTCCTTTTCTTGTTTATGCAAAAACATAATATTTTGCAGAATAATCAGCTTTGACCGTGCGCCGATCCATTATCTTTCATAGTAAAAGTATAGTTAATGCTTGACATAACCGAATATGCACTATCAAGCGGAATAAACTCTTCTTTATTTTCTGAATTTCTCAACACAAATTTTGTGATGTTACTTCCTTTATTAACAGACAACTGTCTTGCAGAATAACGATTGTAACCATTTGCTGTCAATGGAAATTCATCCGTACCGTTAATTACAACATACAACTCATATCCGCTTGTTATCTTACCGTTTATTGTGTCATTAACATCAAAGTCAATGTTGAGTTCAGCTTTATCGGTTGTACCGGAACCTCCGCCAGTATCGCCACCACCTGAAGGCTGACCGGCTACATATCCCCAGTAACCAAGACACGGTGACAGTCTTTCTGACTCAGCCTGAGTATCGCCGTACTTATTACCGCGAACCGCAGTATACACAATCTGGCGCTCTCCATTTATCACTCTGCTTTCCTGAAGATTTCCATATTCAGGAATCCAACCGGGAAGAGTTATTATATCAGAGTTAAGAAGGTCATTTACACCTTTTTTTGTGTACCACGCATTAAATATTTCTTCCTGTTTTGGATTATATCTGTAAAAAGCTATATCTGTTGTTACATAATTCGGAATCGGAGCTTCCCAGCAATTTAGCTTTGTTTCGGGAGAACCAGACTTGTCCGCTATAGCACCTTTAAAACTCATAACAACAAACTTTTCTTTGTTGTTTGCTCTTGTATCCTTATAAGACATAATTACAATAGGGTCAGCATCCTGAAATTTATCGGTAATCCAAGGATGATATGTTTCTGTATCGCCTATTGTATCATCAACCAATCTGATTGTTTCCATATCAGCCCAGTTACTTTCAAGCTCTACGTCAACCGAAATTTGCTTGCCCGCATAAGCTTCCCAATTCTCACCGGTACCTTCAAGCCATACAACCATTGTAACATCAATAGGCTCGTCCTGAATAGTATACATCGGAGAACCTGTTACAAAGTAATAGTGACCAAAAGACTGCGGAACTGACTGCTGTAATAAAGGACTTCCTGTTGAGTCCGAATTGCTTACAGCATTGCAAGTCATTGAATAGTTATCAATAAGTGCAGCCGGGTCAAAAAGCACCGGAGTTTCACTGCTGTCAGATATAAAAGCAACCCTGACAGGACATTTTTTGTGCTTTTTCTGCGCACTTGGTAAGCCTGTATTCGCATCATACTCAATCTCAGTTGAACCGTCAAAAGTTTCATCGCCGACAGTTATTGTATAATTTTTAATATAAACAGTTGTACCTTTTTGTCCGCTGAGTGTAAAATCTTTATAGGCGTATTTCTGGTTTTTGTCACCAACATTGCCTTCACGGAATTTCATCAGCTCTGTCTGGCTTACAAAAGTACCGGTTGTAGGAAAGAAAAAGTTTCTTCCGTCAACACTTGACGCTTCCTCAAGCTTGAAGTTCTCAAGCTTGATATGGTTAGTTAAATCCTCACCGTCATTTACACGCAAACCGGTTGAAGAATCAAATTTTAAATTAGTTGAGTCAATTTTTGCCGTATCATGGACTGTAAACCATGAAACAGTACCTGTGATGAATATTAAAATTGCAAGAAAAAGCGATGCGTATGACAACGGCAGGCTTTTTCTGCGGGTTATTCTGTTGCTGAACAAAGATTCATACTTGCCTGCAAGCTTTTTGAAATTCACACGCTCTTCTCCTCTCGTAATTTATCTTAAAGATAAATCCAAATTTACTTTGAACTCACCATTTACAAGTGCCAGTCTTGCTTCGTCATCCTCGCCCTCAATCCATATATTTACGGTAACATGATTGCAATAATAGGTTTTATTTGTACCGTCAACTTCATCTACAAAAGTTTGCGGAGTAGACAAAGATGTAATGGACATATCTGTTCCTAACACATATTCCTCATTAATTTTCTGCGAAGTTGTGACAAACTCCGGATCCATTATTGTCGGATCATCAGGTCTTACCTGAACGCCGGCAGATTTGGTAACCGCCCAGTATTTATGCTGATAACTGGTTGAATCAGCAGATTGGTTATCATCAACATTGTTGGTATGCGTATTATCATCAGTATAAAATCTTAGTTCAGGTCTTGGAATCCAAAGAAGTTTTCTTTCGGCAGTCTTATCAGTTTTATATCCGACAACAGAAAGTCGTGTTGCACCGACAATACAATCTCTTGAAAAATCACCCAATGAGCTTTTATTATCAGCATCAGCACCGATTAAAGTATTAGAAACCGTAGTAAATTTTGAGCTGTTTTTCAGAAAAATATTCTCTTGCTCCGATTCAGAACGAATATAAAGATCAAAACTCAGATAGCTTTTGTTGATTATAGCGTCTTCCTCTTCCCATTCCTTTGAAGGGTCAGGAATTGCTGTACCGCCAAGCTGATTAAGAACCGGTCTGTAAAAACTTATACCGTCGCTTGTTACCTCAGATAGAGATAAATCCTGCATAAATGCCTGATTTTCAAGCGTTATGGAAGTTTTGTGAAAATCAGAATTTTTAGGTTTTTCACCCTTTGCAACAACTGCAATTTCAATACCGTCAGGGGCCTTACATTCAACGGATATTCCGTTCGCATCTGCCGAAGTTTCGTTTGTAAACCAAGCAAGTACGCCGGTGAGAGCAACGATAACCGCCACCAGCATAACTATTAAGTTTTTGGCAATTAAAGCGCCTATTTTTCTTTTAGTTACTTGTGTGTTATCCATATGTTGCCTTTCACTATTAAAACAATGTTTAACATTATTTAATTATATCATCAAGCTCTTCGGGAGTAAATAGCTTTTTCTTAGCTTTTAGCTTGATTGCACGGATTTCTGCCTTTGCGTTTTGCTTTGCAAGATTAACCTCTTCTTTTGCACGGTGCTTTTGCTCTGCCAGCTCTTTGGTTTGCTGAGATTTTAGCTCTTTAACCTTTGCATTGTAACGCTTTTCAGCAGCCTTAAGAGCTTCTTCAACTCTCTTGTCAACTGACTTCTGAACCTTGCGGATCTGCGAAGCGTGTCTTGCGTCAGCAGCCGCAGTAGCATCAGCATTTGACTGCTTAATCTTTTCAATATGCTTTTCAAACTCATTTTGCTTTTCAGCAAGCATAGCAATATGCTTTTGCTCTGCCTTGCCGGTTTGCTCAGCAAATTCTGCGTTCAGCTTTGCAACCTCAGCGGTGTGCTTAGCCTCAGCACTGTCAATCTTATTCTGAAGTTTATTAACCTCAGTTTTATGAGCTTCCTGAGCAATTCGTGTTTTCTCTGCAAAATCAGCTTTGAGATTTTCTTCTCTCTGTTTAGCCTGCTCACGCTCTGTTTGCAGGGTATTATTCAACTGATTGTTTTCATCAGTAATTTTCTTGATTGTCGCAGTATCCTCTGCGATTTTATTCTCGCATTTCTTAATATAACTATTGAGTTCTGTAATCTTAGCGCGCTGTTCGGAGATAACTGCTTCAAGTTGGGCAATTTTATTCTTTTGCTCTTCTATAAGCTGCTCCTGTTCGGCAACTTTCGCCTTAAGCTGAACATTTTCTTCTGTAAGCTTAGCAACTTGTGTATTTAATACATCGATTTCTGCAGTTTGCTTTTCAATAATTGCATTAAGTTCTTGAATATGAGCTTCAAGTTCAGCAACCTTTGCTTTAAGCTGTTCGTTTTCTTCGGTGAGCTGCTTTATCTTGTTCTCAGCCTCAAGCAGCTTAAGCTTTGTCTGCTTTAATTCTTCTTTAAGCTCATTGATTTCATCCTCAAGCATCGAAATTTTGCCCTTAAGGGTCAGAATTTGCTGCTCTTTTTGCTCAAGAATGTTTTTAAGATTTTTTATCTCATTAGTAAGTTCAAGGATTTTCTTTTCACGCTCGCGGATTTCCTTTAAGCGGATTTCCATTTCTTCCTTGCGGATAGCATCGAGCTTTGCTTGCCAAACCTGTTCTTTAATTTTTTCAGGTTTAGCCGCTTCTTCGGCAAGGCGAGCATTTTCTTCCTCATATTTGGTGTTTAGCATTTTACGCAGAGCTGGGTTTGTCGCCATTGTAAGCATAAAATGCTGGAAGTTCATAGAAATATAAACATCCTGCTTAACTGTATCCGAAACTGAACCGTCATACTCTTCGTGAACAAGCTCAAATCCGTCTTTTTTATAACTTTCAAGGAAATTCCAAAGCTCCATAGCTTTTTTGAAGTTAGGATTTTTCTTGAGAAGGTTCGTCTGAGTAATCGGCGGACGAACCTGAGGTTCCTTGGCGATTTCTTTCATAAGAGGTGTAGCTAAAAATTCGTTAAGTGTTGTTCTTATACGACGAATACGGTCAAAGTCAGACAGCGATTCAACATCTACTACATCAAGGTCATCAGCAAGTGTTTCGTGAACTTCATTTACAAAATTAACCGAAATATCAACCTTTTGCTGGTCAAGCTCCAAACGACGCAATACCTGCATCTTCTGATTGGAGTCATTCGGAACGTCTTTCATTTTGGAGTACTTGTCATCAACAAAATGAAGAGCCTTGTGTATAAGTGTCATCAGCACACGGTTTTCATAGATAGCAAAGCTCTCTTCTCGCTCGGTTGTGAGAATTTTGTTTGGCGTTACCATTCCGTCTTCTACTTTAGCAATAAAATTTGTGTGCTGAGAAAGATGCTTTACCGAGTCGGGACCTACCTTTTTAGCAAGCTCAATTCTGACAACATTCTCGATTTGCTTAATAAAACGGCGCTGCTCATCAATAGCCTTCTGGATATAAGGAAGAGCCTCTTCAATGGCAACAACCCAGTCCATATCAATTACTTTTTCGCTTGTGTTACCAATAAGGGTATCATCACCCTTGTCGCCATCCTTAAGCTTTTCATTTATATAATTGTATGTAAAATCATTTTTCAGAAGCTCCTGCATATACATATAAGCTCTGTAATATTTGCCAAAATCTGCCATTAGATTTGCGCTCCTTACTAAATTTTAACAACATCTGTCAATTATCAGCAATATTGTCAAAACATAAATTATCAACATAAGGGCGAACGTGGTTCGCCCTTACAGCACCAAGTTATACAAGCTTCTTGAGCATACGCAGGTAATCCTTACATTCGTTCATATTTTCCTCACCGAACAGCTCATCAAGATACGCACAAAGACCGTCAATTTCATCACGGATATAAGAAAGGTTGAGTGACTCAAACTTTCTGAACACCTTACGGGCAAGTACATAGTCCAAGCCGTCAATCTCAGTACCGCCGCAGCCAACATAAGCCGGAACAAAATCACGGAGCTGCTTTACAATACGGTTACCGAAAGCTATACGGAAATGCTCAATTACATAGTCATCAAGCAAGTTAATCTTCTTGAGGTTTTCTTCTGAAACAATATATTTTGCCTTTGCTTCATTAAGAAGATCTTCAAAATGATGATAATTCATATTTACCGACTCTGTATAAGGTGCTTCAAAAGCAACACCCTTTGTGTTGATTTCAATTGGCATAGCACGGTCATATACCTTATCTGTGATTGCAAATGTTGAGTCATCGTTATTAGCTGTACCGATGTACCACATATTACCCGGAATCTGAATCTGACCGTTTACGATATGCTTAGGGTCATCAGGCCATGAGTTTGGCACGATGTCAACAACCCATTCATCTCTTGAAGGCATTTCAAGAATTGAAAGCATTTCTGCAAAGTAGTACTCAACACGGGCAATGTTCATTTCGTCGAGGATTACCGGATAGATATTCTCGTTGTATGAAGCCTCGTACATAGCTCTGAGAAGCTCAGTTTCATTAAATTTCTTTGTAAATTCGTTGAAGTAGCCGAACAGCTCACTGCGGTCACGCCATGACGGCTGAACAGAAGCGATTACGGCTGGATTATTTACAAACTTACCGAATGCATACGGAAGTGAAGTTTTACCTGTACCGGAAATACCCTGTAGGATGATAAGTCTTGTTGAGGCAAAAGCTGCAACAAACAGACGAATAATCTTGATGTCATAATAGAGGTGAAGCTGCGAACAAGCAAACAAACGGAAACGGTCGCAGAACTCTTCAAGAGTAATATTGTTATCATATACAGGCGGCTGATAGTCTGCCCAAAGAGTATCAATTTCAGCCAGCTTGTAGAAGCGAGTACCTGCCTGTTCCTCTTCCTCACCGTTGTTAAGAGCTTCGAGCTCTTCACCGGTAAGCTCGGAAATTTCATTTGGATTAAGTCCGATTTGTGATACCTTCATTGAAAGTATTTTATCTTTTTCAAGATTAAGACGCATAACCTCTTTATTCAGAGCCTGAACCTCATTAACAAGAGAATTTGTGTCTTTTCTTCTGCGGTGCGAACGGATAAACTTTTTTAAGCCGACAACAATGAGCCAGATAGCAAGTACAAGCACTGCAACGAGCAAAACTATTGCAAGGATAGCAATACCCCAAGCAAGTCCGCCCAGCTCGGTTGTGTAGGCATTTATAATATTGATGTAGGCAGGAAAGTCAAAAGCTCCACCGATGCCGCCAAAAAAGCCTGTTATTATTGACCACAGAGAGCCAAAAAACTGACCGAGAAAATCAAACAGAAACTTAAATACTGTATCCACTGTTATTATCTCCTTAAAAAAATCTACACTAATCTTTCTTCTTAATACTAATTTAATTTGTCCTGTTGTGATGTAACCGATATTCGACAGCCGCAAAGCGGCAGTCGAATATTTTCGGTTACTAAAGTCACTCCTATTTTGAATAGGGACAAATTTTGCGATTATTGCTCATCAAATCCACACGGAAATCACTCGTCTTCGGCAGGTGTTTGTACCAAAGAGTCGTCTTTCTTGTTTTGCTCCATCGATGCCAGATATTCTTCTATAGCTTTTTTCTTCTGTTCTTCAGTAAGTTCTGAGTTCTGAACAGTTTCTTTAGCCGCATTGAGTGCTTTTTCATTGTTGTAAGCTATGATGTTCATAACCACTCTGATAGCCTCATACACAAAGAATATAATCATTGGCAACAGAACGCACAAGAAAAATCCAAGCTGTGTTCTGATGAAAGTTAATACATTACCTATTCCCGAAATTTTTGTGCCTGTGTACTTTGCAACAATAGTTGATGCAGATTGCAGGTCTTCATCCGGAACAGGATTTGTGTCTTTGTTGTCGCCCTGTGTTTTGTAATATGTAATACTGTCGTCTTCAACAACTTCCACAATGCGGTGAGTGTTGAGAACAACTTCGCCGTCAATCTCAATAGGGAAGGTAACAATATCGCCTACTTCGTAGGTTTCATCAGGATCATTCGTCACCTGTGAAAGCAACAAGTCGCCGGTTGAGAAAGTATCCTCCATTGAATCTGACTGAACACTGAGCGGTGCAACACCTAAGATATTAGAAACCCCTGATGATTTAGATGTTAATGATAATGTAACAATAAGTATTGATACTATCAAAACCAGTATAACAACAATATCTATAATAACATTGATTATCTTTTTTAACACTTTTTTCATGCAAGGGGACTCCGATCAAATAATTTGCTTAATATTATGTTTTACTAACTGTTAATTTATAAATTAGTCAGCTGTAATTGTGAAAGTGATGTTTGGCATATCGTTACCAGCATATGCATCCTGGCAATCCACATCCTGGCCTTCAAACCATACGATAAGCATATAGTACTTAGCATCATTCTGATTAAGAGTACCAGCATTAACAGAGATTGAGTTACCCTGTGTTGAAACATCTAAAGCAGCTGCTTTGATTGCACCTTCTGTGTCTGCTACGCTTTCACCAACATATTCAACAGGCTTAGCAGCGTCAGCACCAGCACTGTAAATGTTATCTCTAAATTCCTCAGCACTTGCAACCGTTGCAGTACCACGACCGGTGTCTGCTGTACAATCAGAAGGAACAAGAGCTACACGGAGGTAGTTTTTACCACTTGTAACAGCTGTTTCAGAAATTGTTGCTGTAATCATAACATTAGTAGCAGGCTCAGCACCTGTGTTCTTAACATTGAGCATATTGCAGAATACATTGCCTTCAGCAGCAGTTGTACCAACACCAGAAATTTTCTCACCGCTTGTAGCAGCACCTGACATACCATTTACAGCCTGAGCTTTGTACCAGTTTGCACCGTCATATGATGATGCCGGCTGGAGAAGCTTTTTAGCTGCATCTGTACCAAAGTTATAGTTGAGGTTGTCTGTCCAATCAGAAGTTCTGCTTGATACTAAGAGCAATGACTTCTTAGATGTCTGAACAGAGATACCTGTTGCCTGAGTTGTTGTGTCAGTTGTGAACCATGCAAATGTTGCAGTTCCGAGTGCGAGCATAGCAACGAGAAGCATTGCTACTGAAGAGATTAACATTCTCTTCTTTGCGTTTGTTTTCATAGAGAAATTCCTCCTAAAAATTTTTTTGCCCCTAAAACACCATAGGGAGTTTTATTTTTATATCAGTGCTTTGTGCACATAATACCATTGCAATTAACAATTAACAATTTCGGGTCGTTGCTGTTGACAACTCCGATTGATAAATTTTAATCGCCATTGCGTTTTGTTTTTATAATTGATGTAAGTAATTTAATGATGCGATTAATGCTATTTCGGGCGGATAATACCCGCCCCTACGGGGAATGGCGGTTGTAAGTATTTTTATGATACAATTACTACTGCTCGGGCGGATAATATCCGCCCCTACGGGGAGTGAATATAAAATAAATATTTATATCACTCAATAATATTCATCTAAATCCCATTTTATCGGATTATTTACTATGTAGTTCCATTTTGTTTGTAAATCGTTTTCATCTCTTATTATGTGGTCATAAAATGATTTTTGCCAAACCGGCCTGCCTATTTCCTTTGAAACACTTCATTTTAGTTGACCAACAATAGTCGATATTTTTTTGTAGGGGCGGATATCATCCGCCCGCAGTCATCGACGGTATATTTATTAATTCGCAATAATAAATGTATATGATTAGGCATTACCGTGAAAACATCTACATTTACAAAGCTATAATGATACTGAATATTCTAAATAGTACGAAAACAATTATGCCATAATCAGATAGGCATTCGGGATAATCGTTATCTATCGGAGAGAATGATTTTTTCCAAAAAATTTTCTCCTTGCCCTTAGAGCATATTGTAATAAAATATACTCCGCTATCTGAATAATCATAATTTTCTAATCGAATGCGTTGCCTTGATGGAAACATAATTAATTGTTAATTGTATTTATTACCACGGCCACCAAGGATTTGTTTCCTCTTCGTCATCTTCAACGCTGAACAACATTCTCATTCTTACATGACCATTGCGGATGTCGTCAATGCACTCAGGGTCGTTGCCCTCAATCCACATTACTATTGTATACTTGTCAACATCATCAACCTTAAAATTCTCTGTTCGGGTTGTCATTACCGTTGACTCAGTCTCAAACTTTGTGCAATCGGTTTCGGCTGTGTTGCGGTCCTTATATTTGCCTTTTCCATAAATTGCAGGTTCGCCGTTCTTGTAAACCATAACTCGCATCGCTTCGTCAGCCGACTTTGCAACACCGGTGGTTTCAAGCACTGCGTCATAGTTAAGTTCAACCTGACCGTTGTTTTTACAATAGAAAGTGTAGGCTACATAATTTTCACCGTTATGTGAACCATTTTCGCTTGTGTCAAGGTCAAGAGGCAACCACGAATATGTAATATTTGTAACATCTTCTACCTTCAGAGCCGAAAGTGACGCACTCTGCGTTTTAAATTCGGGATCTTCACTCAGAACAATACCTTTTTTTACGGCAGGTGAGTCAACACTTATGATAAGGTCGCCCCACTGTGTAACAAGCATTGAAACCAAGAACAAAATCAACAGAATAACTGCACATACACCAAGAATAATCCTCAGCTTATTTCTGCGCTTTCTGTACTTAACGATTTCTATTGAATCATTCTTAACATGAAAATGTTCAATGTCAGAATCAGCAATCTGTTTGTCATTAAGCTTGTTAAGCTCTTCCGGAGTAATCGGCTGTTCAATTTTTGATTTATTTTTTCCGAACAATGTTATCACTCCATAAATTTATTTTTAGTCATTTTTATATTCTTATGAAATCGGCTGATTGTTTTCGTCACATCCGATAAATCCAAGCTGTACACCAAGCTGAGCTTCCTGTACATCATCATCGCACTGTGGGTCGTTGCCCTCAATCCAAAGTCTGATTGTAACCTTTGTCGGCTTGAGCTGGTCAATGTGGAAAATTCGTGTGTTGTTTGAATATACCATTGCACCGCTCGGCAAATCAAATGTATTCTGATTATTTACAGCAGCGCCCTTGTTTGGCTCATAAATAGCCGTACCGCTGTCTGTAGTAGTAAAATCAACTCTTGTGCAGTTCACTACATCAGCCTTAGGGCCTGTTGAAGTTGTTGTAACCTTAGTGCCGTCATCATTGCCTGCCTCAGTACTCTCAGTTGTAAGATGCACCCACATTTCTTCAGTTGCAATGAAGTAACACTCAAACTCAAGATATGAACGGTCGTTTGGCTGACGTTCCGTGCCACGCTGATTGGTAAATTTAGTACCCTCTGATGTTGTTACAGGGTCGAGAATTATTTCTTCAAGGCTTGTGTTCTGTTTAGCCAAATACTCGTCAATCATATCATTTGTAATAACCTTTGTGTATTTGTCCAAATCAGTGCCAAAATCCTCCATTGCTACTTTCAACTGAGCACTGACACTGATGTGCAAATCGAGGTTGTCAACACCTGCAAATGTGTTTACCGTAAACCAGGCAACAGTTGCAGTAGTCATTGAAAGCAAGGTGATGATAGCCAAAAAGACCACCAGACGCTTTCTGCGTTTAGGCGGAACTTTCTCGCTGACCATCCGATCAACAACCTTTGAAAAACAGCTCATTTCAGCACCCCTTAATACATATAAAAAACCTATTTTCACACGATTTTCAAATTTATACATCTATTATACATATATTGTTTTCATTTTTCAAGAAAAATAAAAAAATAGTAATATTTTTTGTATGATAAGCCAATTAATATTATCAATATTTTATATATCGAACATTTATGGCTTAATTTGACAATTTTTCTTTAAAAAAAGATTACTATTTGCTATTATTTCTTAACTGCTTGTAATATTAAACAAAACAAAATGTAATTTTTAGGTAAAAAATAACAAAGTCAGCTTATGTGCCACCTTTATGTAAGTGACTTTTTAGCAATTATAAAGATTTTTAATCAACAAATAATGTTTTCTATTGTATTAAATTATTACATTTAGTCTTTATAACTAAATATAATTTGCGAAGAACCATACTTATCATTTTCAAAGCTTTGATAAAAATCAACATTAATGATTTTAGTCTGAGTACTGCCGTCCGCATATTTTACAATTACATCTATGGCAGTTCCTTCCAAAGTTTTTTGTCTATTATCAACGGTTTTATCCTCCGGCAGTTGCTCCGGCATATCATTTACAAACCAAAACGGATATTTGTAATCTTTATCTATTACCTCACTGCCGTCTTTTTTAGTTACTTCAATTGCAGAGTAAGGCTTTTCGCCGTCACCCGTTACTCCGAGAAGTTCTACATTCAGGCTGTCGTCACAGCTGACAATTTCAACATTTCCGCCGTCGTAAAATCCAGCGGAATTCATACCGCTGTTGTTGAAAAGCTCTTTGAAAATACTCTGTACACTTCCTGTTGCAAATGCTCCGACTGTACCGGTAATTAATATTGCTGCTGCAACAAGTAAGGTAATCAACTTTTTGCTGAATTTCTTTTTGCCGTTTTTATCATCAATACGCATAAGCACTTCTCTCTTGATGTTTTCAATGTCAATATCAATATTTTCATCAACATTGAAATTCTCTATACGTAACCGTCAAATAAAGCACACCCTGATAAAGGAACAGCCCACCTGAAGAAATTCAAGCGGGCTGTTTGTGTTTATAAGACATTTTCAGTTTTAGGTAGGTATTCTGTCGGTGCACAGCCTTTTTGCAGTTTTTCAAATATTTGTTCAAGATGAGCTAGCGGGTTGAGGTTATTTGCCTTGGCTGTTTCTATGATTGAATAGATTATCGCCGAAGCACGTGCTCCGTCAGGGGTGTTGCAGAAAAGCCAGTTCTTTCTGCCTATGACAAACGGCTTTATCGCCCTTTCTGCCGAATTGTTTGTAAGCTCAATTTTCGGATTTTCAAGAAAAGCTTCAAGTGTTTTTCTCTGATTCAGAGCATAGCCGATTGCTCTGCCTGTCATACTTTTAGGCAGAGTTCTCCCTTGGTTTTCTTCGCAGAATTCAAAAAATTCTTTAACCTTATCAGCAGATTTTTTCTCCCTGATTTCTGCGGTTTCTTCAAGAGTGTATTTCCTTTTTTCTCCGGGATTTTTCGGGTCAATCTTCTCCAGAGCGTAACCGTCAAATAATGCACACCTTGACAAAAAGCAAGAATATAACAACAGCCC
>OLOI01001285.1_pt1 | contig 22056 bp, 26 predicted proteins | sample 1672131 | NCBI WGS metagenome assembly OLOI01 (sample SAMEA3136651, study PRJEB25190) | human gut metagenome
GTTTTTCCAAGTCTTACTCTTTTCATCTTTCTACTTTCCTTCCTCATAATCACATGAAGCTGATACTTCAGCCCATTTATCTAATTCTGCAATTTTTGCTTCTAAAGTTGATTTAACTGCTGTTACGGCTGCTTTACCTAAAGTTAAAATTTCTGGTAAATCATCATTATGCACAACATCTACAATGACTTTACCAGCTTTATCTGGATCACCTGCTTGTTGATGTTTGTTTTCAAAGTTACCTGGTCTTGATTTACCTACGACTGCTTCATAATCACCAATTTGAGCTTTTGTTCCTTGTAAAGATTCACCATCATAGAATCTTGTTCTAAAAGCTCCTGGTTGAACAACCATTGCTTTAATTCCTAATGGAGCAAGTTCTTTCATTAAACCATTTGTAAGTAATTCTAAGGCTGCTTTACTTGAAGCATAATATCCTGAACCTACAGCGGGTCTTGCGGCTGCAATCGAAGTCACATTTAAAATATAGCCTGATTTTTGTTCTCTCATTTTAGGAAGAACGGCTTTAATTAATTCAATTGGTCCAAACAAATTAGTTTGATATAAAGTTTGAACTGCTTCGATTTCTCCTTCTTCTACAGCACTACGATAACCATATCCTGCATTATTAACAAGAACATCAATTGTTCCAAATTTATCGTATGCTTCTTTTACAGCGTTTTTAATACTATCTTGACTACATACATCTAAAGAAACAGCTAAAGCCGCTTCTGGATAAGCTTCTACAATATCCATCACTTTATCTTTATTTCTTGCTGTAACAATTGCTTGATCCCCACTTTCTAAAACAGCTTTCGCAATTCCTTTTCCAATACCACTTGAACATCCTGTAATTAACCATGTTTTCATTTTTTAGTTTCTCCTTTTTACATACATATTTTATTTTTTTATTACTTAAAAGTACAATACCAATAAAGAAATGTGCTATAATTTAAACGCATAGTAGGAGGTCATTATATGATAGAACTTAATCAACTTGAACAACTTATTTATATTGCTGAAAATAAAACAATTTCTAAAGCTGCCAAAGAATTATTAATTTCACAACCAGCCCTTTCACGCTCTATGCAAAGATTAGAAAGTGATTTAGGAGTAGAACTCTTTGATCATTATAAAAATAAAATTGTTCTTAATAAAAATGGTGAATTAGCTGTTAAGCATGCTCAAAAAATCATTAAAAGTATTCAAACAATGATAAATGATGTACAAGATTATGATCAATCATTTCATCGTATTTCTATTGCAACTTGTTCTCCTGCACCTATGTGGGATATTGAGCCTTTAATTAAAGAACTTTATCCTCAAATAACAATTCAAACAGCTGTCATTAATCAAAAAGATTTAATTACAAAATTAAAAGAAAAAGAGTATCAACTAATTATTACACCTGAACAAGTTGATGACTCTCAATATGTTTGTATTCCTTATGTAGAAGAAGACTTATTATTATCATTGCCTTTAAATCATCCTCTTACAAAGAAAAAAACTATTAAGTTTCATGATTTAGATGGACAAACCATGTTACTTTATTCAAATATTGGTTTTTGGCATGATTTACATATGCAAAAAACACCAAAAACAAAATATTTATTACAAGAAGAACGTTTTACTTTTAATGAAATCGTGAAAGCTTCTACTCTTCCTTCTTATACTTCTAATCTTTCTATTAAAAGAGAAGGAAAGATGTCTGATCGTATTATTTTGCCAATTGATGAAGAAGAAGCCCATGTCACTTATTATGTTGTGATGCTTAAAGAAAATAAGAAAAAATATAAAGAACTTATTGATAAAATAGATCAATATTATGATTATTAAAAACCCGTAAGTCTTATGACCCACGGGTTATTTTTTAATCTAAATCAGTTCCATGAGATTCTATTACTTTTTTATACCAATAGAATGAATCTTTTCTTCTTCTTGATAAATCTCCAGTACCATCATCGTATTTATCAACATGAACAAAACCATAACGTTTTGCTGTTTCTCCTGTAGAAGCTGAAACTAAATCAACACATCCCCACATTGTATATCCCATTAAGTCAACACCATCTTCATTAACAGCGGCATCCATAGCTTTAATATGATCTCTTAAATAATTGATTCTATAAGTATCATGAATTGATCCGTCTTCTTCAATTGTATCAAATGCTCCTAAACCGTTTTCTACAACAAATAATGGCATTTGATAACGATCATATAATCTATCTAAAGCATTTCTAAGTCCTGTTGGATCAATTTGCCATCCCCAGTTAGATGCACTTAAATACCAAGCGATAAGTTTCCACCACCTGCTCCTTCATAATCTTCTGGATTAGAAGCTACAACTTGTGACATATAGTAAGAGAATGATAAGAATTCAACCGTACCTTCTTTAATAATTTCTAAATCTCCATCTTCAATTGGAAGCGTAATTCTGGATTATCAACGCTTTTTACGATAAAAAAGTGCTGTGATCACAAGGCTTTTTGCAAGTAAAAATGAAAAGAATATATATAGGTAGCCTACGAAACTGGATGCTGGTTACAGAAGCAAGTCGACAGGCAGTGTATTAAAATTAGGTGGATGTAATTGAAGAAAAAATATGATATCATGTGAGTAACAAATCGGAATTTCAAGAGAATGTATAAAAATACGAACACACAAGGAGAACGAAAAAATGACCATCGACATTGTCAAATATATTGTTTTTGCAATAGCCGTCAGCATTCTGTACGGCGTGATTGGACATCTGAATCGCAAAAAAAATGCTATTAGCGGCAAAATCCAAAGTGATGCGCAGTATATTGTCACGCTTCCGTCTGCTTTGAAATATGTCTATATGGCCATGTTTCTGCTGGGAATCGCTTTGTTTTTCATATTCCTCGCATTCAAGGTGAGCGGAAATGAGTCCGTTACGATGGGACACCTCTATTTTGCGCTTGTTTTTGCGACAATTGGCTTTCTTGTCATGCTGTGGGCATCGAGATGGAGTATCGTTGTGACAGGGGCGAGCATGGAAATATACGGGTTGCTTCATAAAAAAGCCGAACTGTCCATGCAGGATGTCGGCAAAGTGGAAATTGGCAAAAAGGACGCCATGATTTTGTACGATACGGCTGGGAGAAAACGGATCACTGTAGACGGCTTGGCGGAAAACTATGATTGTCTGGCAAAAAGCTTAGAGGAAAACGGGAAAATGTAGTGTGCCAAATCGGAAGTTGCAAAAGAGAATAATGAGAATTACTTAACTGATGAGGAACAGCACAAAATCATAATTAAGGATTATGATATGTTGTTTGAATACAGAGAATAGCAAAAAACGGAGGAAAAATCATGAAAAAACGCACTCTTACTGTACTAGTTGTTGTGTTAGTATGCACATTCTTGACGGCGTGTAGTAAAGAAATAGATACTGTGACGGAATCTGTAAGCGAAAAGGAAAGTAGTGTAATAAAGAACCCTACAGTTTTAGAAGATACAATAGAAATTGTTTTTCCAGAACAGTTTGAAGGATTGTCTGGGTATGATGAAGAAGCACTAGTTGACTATCTTAAAGAAAACAGTGACGGAAATTATCAGAAAATCGAATGTATTGACGGACAAGTTAATATGGTTGCTACTCAGGAAGAAATTGAGTATTGGAAAGGATATGTTGAAAAACATATAGATGATCAAAAGGCAGTATTAACAGGTATCAATCAGAAGTATGATATGTGTTGTAATGATTCATATAACACTATTAATATGTACTATGACCAAGAGCTTTCATTTAAAAAAGCTTTTTCATGCGTTGGAAAAACAGCTATATATTGTGCCATGTATCAGATATTAGATGGCAATCCTGATTATTCAATTTATCTAAATATTTATAATGTCGATACAGGGAAATTAGTAGTTGGCGGAAATCTAATGAATGAAGAAGTTTCATATACAGATGAGGACTGGGAAAAAACTTTCTAGAGAAAAAAATTTTATGCTTTGTAATAAGATGGATTTCTATTAGAATGACAATCTGGTATGATATATTACTCTGACAGGCTATAACTTCCAGTTTACAGAATCAAGAAAATTGAAATTTGAGGAGGAAATTGCTGTATGGATATAATAATTCCACTACTTATAGTATCGGTTCTTATCGGAATTCCAACATGGTTAATTGTTCACACTGTGAACAAAGCTGATAAAAGCACGATTATTTACTCACCGGAAGAAGTGACGAGAAGACTTCGCAAAGGATTCTATTTGTCATTTTGTGGGATAGATTTATTGTTTGGAGCAATTCCATAACAAAAGTAATTCCTGGTGTTACAGATGATATGCTTTCAGCCATGAATAGTACAGGTATCATCAGTGGTTATATGAAAGTCGGAAGAGTTTACACCGGAAAAAATATATTAAAAAATCACTGGCCAATAATTAGTATTATAGTGGCAATTCTAATCTCTATTGTAATTACTGTAACAAAATAATTTTTATAGGCAGAAAAAATTAGGAGAAGTGAGGAATATGCAGAAAAGAGACTTAATCCAAGCGAATGCTTCATTAGAAAATCTACGACAGAACTTGGACATGAAGGATTTTGCAAAAGAAATATTACTTGAGGAGAATTATAATAAATTTATAAGATCATACAAATTTACATTTTGGTTTCAATTAATCGGTGTATTAGCTGGATTTATAGTGCCATCAGTTGTTCTTCTTGTTATTTTTAAAGAATTTATTTACTGTGCTTTTGGTGCAGCTATAGGAATTTTTTGGATGTGTGTATGGATGCTGCTAAGTATGGTAATTCCCCCGACAAGGATATATCGACAATTTGCAAAGTGGTATAGGAAAAGCGATGTGTCTATACGCGACTTGGATGAGATATTTTATTGAAGGGGACAGAAAATAGATGGAGATGAAAAAGGAATCTAATATATTGACTGAGGAAGAACCAAAATACATAATATCGCTAAAGAAGAGATATAGAATTATTTATATCGTTATGTTTGTCTTATTTTTGGTGTGTACGATGTATTTTGGAGTGATATCACTTTGTGCAGGTACAGATACGATGATTTTTGATATTGGAATCACAGTTATTTTTCTTATATTTTTATTCTGTTCTTTGTATGGTTTAACAAGAAAATGTGAAAGATACAAAGGCAAAGTTGTGTATTCATTTTTCTTAACAAAGAGAGAATATAAATTGTCAGACATTGCATTCTCCAATGAAAAAATTGAAGAGTTTTATAAAGATTATGGAGATGGAAATGTAAGCAGCAGTTGGGATAAGGTCACGATTTTCTATAATAAACAAGGTGAAAAGCTCTTTAAATTTGGCTTAGCTTATGATAACGTTCAGTTATTAGTAAGAGATGTCAAAAATACACAGAGAAGTATTTCGAATCAGAAAAAGGAGAAGTAGACAATTTCAAGTTTGTAGAATTCAAAATTTAATATGAAATGTGAGATAGAGCGTATGGAAATTAACTATACGTTCTATTTTTTTCCTTTTTTGAAAAGTGATTAAAAAACTATTGACATTTTGTTACTGGTGTCCACACAAAGCACTTCCTATATTAGAAAAAATAGTGTATACTTAACAAGTACATATGTTCGAAAAAGGAGTGCGATATGAGCAATAAGAAATTTAAAACCATATTATGTGGATGTATAACGGCCCTTTGTCTTCTTTTGACATCCTGCGGTTCACTGCAGATATCACAAGAATCAGGCAATCAGGATTCCGACCGCGGAAATCAAACGACAACAGAAACGACATTCGCATCAACAGGGCAGATAGAATCCGTTGATACGCTGGAAGAAGTACCGGAGTATACAGGACAGCCATACGTGGAGATCAATGATAATGAGCCAACATTTACAGAAGATGAGCTGACGACAGATTCTTACGAAGAATACAGCCCGTTAGATGAACTGGGAAGATGTCAGACAGCGGAAGCCTGTGTAGGTGAAGATTTGATGCCGACACAGAAAAGAGAAAGCATCAGTAGTGTGAAGCCAACAGGCTGGGTGAATAAGGAATATGATGGAATTGACGGTGGGTATCTGTACAACCGCTGTCATCTGATTGGTTTCCAGTTGACAGGTGAGAATGCGAATGAACGTAACCTGATAACAGGAACACGCTATATGAATGTAGATGGTATGCTTCCGTTCGAGGATGAGGTGGCAGATTATGTCAAAGAAACGGATAATCATGTGATGTATCGTGTCACTCCAATCTATAGCGGTGATGACCTGGTGGCTTCCGGAGTCCAGATGGAGGCGAAGTCTGTGGAAGATGATGGCACAGGGGTAACATTTAACGTATACGTATATAATGTACAGCCATATGTTGTGATCAATTATGAGACAGGAGAGAGTTATCAGACGGAAGAACTCGCAACGCCGGAAGGTGAGTGGGCTCCAGGAACAGAAGCTGAAGTAACTGATAAAAATGTATCCAATTCATCAAAAACATCAAATCCAATCAAAAAAGAAACTTATATATTGAACAAGAATACAAAAAAGTTTCATAAATCAACTTGTTCTGGTGTGAAGGACATCAAAGCAGAGAACAAAGAAGAGTATACAGGAAGTAGGTCGGATTTGATTAAAGAAGGATATGAGCCTTGTGGCAGATGCAAGCCGTAAGAGTTATGAGAAGAGTTATGAGATTAGAAATGGTTGCTGGTCGCACGAAGTGAGAACAGCAACCGCTAATGTGTAAGCACATGTGGTCTCAGACCTTTTTGCTATAGAGATTATTATAGAAAATGTAATATCAACATATAACAGATAGTTCCACCTGCAATGGATAGAAACATATTTTTCTTCCATAGATGAAGTACTGTGGTGACAAGAATGGAGATTCCTTCCGGAATTCCATGAGTTCCGTGCAGTACTTCTACATTTTTCAGACAATAGATAACTAACATTCCGAAAACAGCAGAAGGAAGAAATTTACCAAGATACTGGATATATTCCGGTGTCTTTTTATTTTCTTTAAAAATAAGGAAAGGAAGATAGCGCGTTGCCATTGTTCCAAGTATGCACATTCCGATTGTAATTATCTGTTGTGCCAAAGTCATGCTACTCATTTGGTCGGCTCCTCCTTTTCTTTAAGTTTGTCGTATTGTTCCAGCCACTTTCGAAGTACTGTCAGTAGAAGTACAATCAGTATCAGTGTCGGAATCATAAAGGAATCCGCTCCGAAGAGAACCAATGATTCCACCAATCGTTGCGGAAGCAACCCAATAGAACTGGTTCAATAATGTAACAAAAAAATAGAACCATCCGCGGTCTACATCTTCGGGAATCTCAGAGGTGTAATTGACAGAGAAGGATAACATGATAGGCTTGATTTGTGTTAATGTCTTTCGGATTGTACAATTTTTTTTGAAAAAAGTGTTTACAAACCACATAAAACTATCTATAATACAAATAGAAACCACAAGAAAACAATAATAAAGAAGAAATAAACCACATAAAACAACATTGCGGTAAATGAGTAAAAACAGGAGGAGTAAAATAATATGAAGATTTTAGATGCGAAGTTTGTACAGGATTTTATTAAAATGGCAAATGACGGATTCCTTCAGGGATGGCATGAGAGAAATGGTGGTAATTTAAGTTATCGTCTGAAACCAGAAGAGGTTGAGCTGATCAGACCACGTCTGAATGAATCAGGAGAATGGACAGAGATCGGAACAGAGGTTCCGGGACTTGCAGGAGAATTCTTCCTTGTAACAGGAAGTGGAAAGTATTTCAGAAATATTATCGTTGATCCTGAAGTATGTCTTGCAATTATCGAGATTGATTATACAGGAACAAAATACAGAATCCGTTGGGGACTGGTAGAAGGTGGAAGACCGACAAGTGAGCTTCCAACTCATCTGATGAACCATGAAGTGAAGAAGAGAATCACAAACGGAAAACATCGTGTAATCTACCATGCACATACAACAAATACAATCGCACTGACATTTGTTCTTCCTTTGGATGATCAGGTATTTACAAGAGAACTTTGGGAGTCAGCAACAGAGTGTCCGGTTGTATTCCCGGACGGAGTTGGAGTTGTAGGCTGGATGGTTCCGGGCGGAAGAGCAATCGCAGAGAAGACAGCTGAACTGATGGAGAAATACGATGTTGCTATCTGGGCACATCATGGAATGTTCTGTTCAGGAGAAGACTTCGATCTTACATTCGGTCTTATGCATACAGTAGAGAAGTCAGCAGAGATCCTTGTGAAAATTCTTTCTATGACACCAAGAAAGATTCAGACAATCACACCGGAGAACTTCCGCGAACTGGCACATGACTTTAATGTAACACTTCCAGAAGAGTTCCTGTATGAGAAAAAGAAATAATTAAATTTCTAAGAAAATAATAAAACGTATCAAATCGACCGGATATTCAATAGTGATAATTGAAATTCAGCCGGTTTGATGCGTTTTTTTATAACCATTTCTTAAAAGTGCGTGCTATAATAAAACAGGTTGGAAATTCTATAGACGATCAGAAAAGCGAAAGGAATGGATAAAGTAGATCAATGTTATATACAATCCCGGATTATTATCATGAATTTAGCTGTGTTGCAGGAAAATGTGAGGATACTTGTTGTGCCGGATGGCAGATCGTCGCAGATGAAGCTGCATTAGAGAAATATAAAAATGAAACAGGTGCATTTGCAGAGCGTTTGAAAGAATCTGTCAACTGGGAAGAAGGAACATTCAAGCAGGATAAAGACAGAAGATGTGCTTTCCTGAATCAATCAAACCTCTGTGATATGTATACCGCACTGGGAGAAGAGAGCCTGTGCAAAACCTGTAAATTGTATCCAAGACATATTGAAGAATTTGAAGATGTGCGGGAGGTTACACTTTCTGTATCCTGTCCGGAAGTGGCGAGAATCCTGATGAATAAAAAAGAACCGGTACATTTTCTTACTTATGAAACAGATGAGGAAGAAGATTATGAAGATTTTGATCCGTTTTTATATTCGAAACTGTTAGATGCAAGAGATGTGATGATTAAGATTTTACAGGACAGAGAGAAAAAGCTGAATCTGCGAGCAGCTCTTATTCTGGCGATTGCACGTGATCTGCAGGAATGTATTGACGAAGAAGATATATTCTCGATGGATGATGTATTTGATTACTATCAGGCTGAAGAAGGCGTGCGGGAAGTGAAAAATGCTCTTGCAGAAGTGGATTACTATACATATAGTAGAAAGATGTTTCAAAATCAGTATCAGATGGAACATTTAAGAGCGGATTGGGAGTCTTATCTCCAAGAGACAGAGAAACTATTATATGGAAATGTAAACGAAAAGATAGACGAAAAACGGTATGTTGAGATGATACAAGAATTTCATGCCTGGATGGCGAAAGAAATGCCGGAGTATGAAATACAGTATGAACAGCTCCTTGTATATTTCATCAGTACCTATTTTTGCGGTGCAGTATACGATGGAGAAGCGTTTGCGAAAGCACAGATGGCTGTTGTCAGCACCCTGTTGATCCATGAACTTCTGATGGCACAGTGGATGAAGCAAGAAAAAGTGCTAGATATAAATGATGTGATAGATACGGTGTATCGTTATTCAAGAGAACTGGAACATTCTGATTCGAACCTTAATTTAATACAAGAATTACTGCAAGAAAGTAACGAATAGATGGGAGAAATTCTTGACAGTGTTTTTTTAACATGTTATGCTATAGTCGATTTTGAGAGACGAAGATGCAGAGTAACAGACAGAGTCTTTTCAAAGCAATTGTTTCGGACCACCCAGCGAGGTTAAGGCCATACGGACAGCCGGGTCCACTGCCGATTATGGTAACTTTGGTTGCCTTATTGATTGAGTGAAAAGCTCTAATTTTATAAGTAGGTTTCTTTGATAGCCTTATGCGCCAGACGCGCAGACTTGTGAAACGGTCAATAAGAGTAGTAAAAGTATAATTGCTATATAGACTCTGACACGCATGATCCAGAAGTTTTATTTAAAAATCTAAGAGAAGATATTGCCTTTTCTGTTACAGCTGAGAATAAAACAGACGAATACATACCGAACGCAGGTTTGTGGCTTAGCGCCCTTATCTGCGTTTTTTCTGTATTAAGAAAGTGTTTTGACAAAGGAACCTGGAAAGAGAGGAAATATGAAAGGGAGTCGTTTTAAATTAAACCAGAATCATGCACCGATCCATGAGGCTCTGGAGACTTTCCGGCGAATGAGAGTTGTGCCATTTGATGTCCCTGGTCATAAACGGGGAAGAGGAAATCCGGAGCTGACAGAATTTCTCGGACAAAAATGTGTAGGCGTCGATGTCAACAGTATGAAACCACTGGACAATCTCTGCCATCCGGTATCTGTAATACGGGAAGCAGAAGAACTGGCAGCAGATGCCTTTGGAGCAGCACATGCATTTTTAATGGTAGGGGGTACGACAAGTTCTGTACAGACAATGGTTCTGACTGCCTGCAAACGTGGAGATGAGATCATATTGCCACGTAATGTTCACAGGAGTGTGTTGAATGCACTTGTTTTATGTGGTGCGATCCCTGTTTATGTAAATCCGGAGGTAGACCAGCGGCTTGGGATTTCCCTGGGAATGCAGAGAGAACAGGTAGCTAAAGCGATAAAAGAGCATCCAAAGGCAGTTGCAGTGTTAGTAAATAATCCGACTTACTATGGAATATGCAGTGATCTGCGAGCAATTGTCAAGATGGCACATGAGGCAGGAATGATGTGTCTGGTAGACGAAGCGCATGGAACACATTTTTATTTCGGTGGCGGACTTCCTGTTTCAGCTATGGAGGCAGGCGCAGATATGGCGTCCGTATCCATGCACAAAAGCGGAGGCAGTCTTACACAGTCGAGTCTGCTTCTTACAGGTCCGGACGTACATGCCGGGTATGTGCGGCAGATCATCAATCTGACACAGACAACATCAGGAAGCTATCTTCTGATGTCGAGTCTTGACATTTCAAGAAGGAATCTTGCACAGCGTGGCCGTCAGATTTTCCATCAGGTAGCAGATATGGCAGAATATGCCAGAGAAGAAATCAATGCAATCGGTGGTTATTATGCATTTGGAAAAGAACTGGTAAATGGAAATTCTGTTTTTGATTTTGATATTACAAAATTAAGTGTACATACGTTAGATATCGGACTCGCAGGAATTGAAGTTTATGATATTCTGCGTGATGAATACGACATTCAGATCGAATTTGGAGATATCGGAAATATTCTTGCCTACCTTTCGATCGGAGACCGCGCACAGGAAGTAGAACGGCTTGTGAGTGCACTTGCAGAGATCCGCAGACGTTTTCAGACAGACGGAACAGGACTTCTGAGTCAGGAATATATTGATCCTCAGGTAGTGACCAGCCCACAGGATGCTTTTTATGCAGATAAGTGCAGTCTGCCACTCAGGGAAACAGAAGGTATGGTCTGTAGTGAATTTGTGATGTGTTATCCGCCTGGAATTCCGATCCTTGCGCCTGGGGAACGCATTACAGCAGAAATTCTGGATTATATCGAGTATGCAAAAGCGAAGGGGTGTAATATGACCGGACCGGAAGATCCGGATATTTTGAAACTGAATGTTCTGACAGGGAGGTAATAACAATGGAAATGTGGTTTTCAGAATTCCATACACCGGATGTGAAACACAGTATCCGGGTAAACCGTCAGCTCTTTTCCAGACAGAGTGATTATCAGAGAATTGATATTTTTGAGACACCGGAATTTGGCCGTGTTCTGACTCTGGACGGAAATGTAATGCTGACGGAGCGTGACGAATTTATTTATGACGAGATGATCACGCATGTGCCGATGGCGATCCATAAAGAAGCAAAAGAGATTATGGTGATTGGAGCCGGAGATGGCGGTGTCGTTCGTGAACTGACCAGATACGACAGGGTCAGGCACATTGATTTGGTAGAAATGGATCCGATGGTTGTCGAGGCATGTCGTGCATACCTTCCGGAAAATGCATGCAGACTGGATGACAGAAGAGTACATCTTCATTACGAAAATGCACTCCGTTTTATCCGAAGATGCGAGGCGAAATATGATCTCATTATCGTAGATTCCTCGGATCCGTTTGGCCCATCGGAAGGATTGTTTACCCGCGAATTCTATGGAAATTGTTACAATGCGTTGAAAGAGGATGGAATCATGGTCAATCAGCAGGGAAGTCCATTCTACGCAGAAGATGCACATGCAATGCAGCGAAGTCATAAAAGAATTGCCAGTACATTTCAGATCAGTCGTGTTTATCAGGCACATATCCCAACCTTTGCCGCAGGTTACTGGTTGTTTGGATTTGCCAGCAAAAAATATCATCCCGTAGATGATCTGGACGCAGAAGCATGGAATGCATTAAATCTTCGTACACGTTACTATACAACAAGACTCCATAAAGGAGCATTTTACCTTCCGGCATTTCTGGAAGATATGCTGAAAGAAGTGGAGGAATAATTCATGATTTTACCGAACATAGAAACTTTTATCGGATGCGAAAGCAGCTTTGAGGAAGCATCGATTGTCCTTTATGGTGCGCCATTTGATTCGACGACAAGTTTTCGTCCGGGCGCAAGATTCGGTCCGGCAGCTATGCGTCATGAGAGTTTCGGACTTGAAACTTACAGTCCATATCAGGACAGAGATCTTATGGATATCAGTGTATTTGACAGCGGGGATCTGGAACTTTGCTTTGGAAGCAGTGAAATGGCGCTTTCGGATATTCAAAAGAGAGCAGAAGAAATATTGAAATCAGATAAATTTCCATTGCTTCTGGGAGGAGAACATCTGGTGACGCTGGCAGCAGTACGCGCTGTAGCTGCGAAATATCCGGATCTACATATCATCCATTTTGATGCACATGCAGATTTAAGGGATGATTATCTGGGAGCCAGATTGAGTCATGCATGCGTTCTGCGAAGATGCCATGATCTTCTGGGAGACGGACGTATTCATCAGTTCTGTATCCGAAGCGGAGAGAGAGAAGAATTTAGATTTGCCGCGCAGCATACAGATTTCCATCCACTTTCTTTTGACGGACTGGAAGAGACTGTAAGAGAACTGAAAGAGAAAAATGTACCAATTTATTTTACAATTGATCTGGATTGTCTGGATCCGGCGGTATTTCCGGGAACAGGGACTCCGGAGGCGGGGGGAGTAACTTTCTTAGAGCTTCTTGAAGCCATCCGTACAGTTGCACAGGCAAATGTAGTAGGAGCGGATGTGAATGAACTTGCCCCTATGCTGGATGCAAGTGGTGTTTCAACCGCAACAGCATGTAAGGTTCTTCGTGAACTGCTTCTGGCAATTGCAAAATAAACCGGCAACTTATAAGAGAGCAATTATAAATATACAACTGTTGAAGAAAAGGAGAAGAGTTATGAGCAGAGTACTTGTAATCGGCTGCGGAGGAGTAGCCAGTGTAGCAATTCAGAAATGTTGTCAGGCAGATGAGGTCTTCACAGAACTTTGTATCGCAAGCCGTACAAAGGAAAAATGTGATGCACTTGCAGAAAAGCTGAAAGGAAAGACAAAAACAGTTCTTACGACAGCCAAGGTTGATGCAGACGATGTGGATCAGCTGATCGAACTGATCAATGATTACAAACCGGATCTGGTAATGAACATTGCGCTTCCATATCAGGACCTGACGATTATGGATGCGTGTCTGGCATGTGGCGTAAATTATATGGATACAGCAAACTACGAGCCGGAAGATACGGATGATCCGAAGTGGCGTGCAATTTACGAAAAACGCTGTAAAGAAGAAGGATTTTCAGCATATTTTGATTATTCCTGGCAGTGGGCATACCGCAAAAAATTTGAAGATGCAGGTCTTACAGCACTGCTTGGATGCGGATTTGACCCAGGTGTCACACAGGCATATTGTGCATATGCATTAAAACATGAATTTGATCAGATTGATACCATTGATATTCTGGACTGCAATGGTGGTGATCATGGCTATGCATTTGCGACAAACTTTAATCCGGAAATCAATCTTCGTGAGGTAAGTGCACCGGGAAGTTACTGGGAAAATGGACATTGGGTAGAAATCCCGCCGATGGATATTAAGAGAGAATACAACTTTGATCAGGTCGGAGACAAGGACATGTATCTGCTTCACCATGAGGAAATAGAGTCTCTTGCAAAAACAATTCCAGGGGTAAAACGTATTCGTTTCTTTATGACTTTTGGACAAAGTTATCTGGATCATATGCGTTGTCTTGAGGATGTGGGAATGCTTTCTACAACACCGATCCAGTACAATGGACAGGAAATCGTTCCGATCCAGTTCCTGAAAGAACTTCTTCCGGATCCGGCAAGTCTTGGTCCACGCACAAAAGGAAAAACAAATATCGGCTGTATTTTTACCGGTGTAAAAGATGGAAAAGAGAAGACTTACTATATCTATAACGTATGCGATCATCAGGAATGCTACCATGAGGTTGGAAGCCAGGCAATCAGTTATACAACAGGTGTTCCGGCAATGTGCGGAGCATTGATGATGCTGACTGGAAAATGGATCAGACCAGGTGTATATACCGTAGAGGAATTTGATCCGGATCCGTTCCTGGACGCACTTGACCGTTATGGTCTGCCGCGCAGTGAAAATCATGATCCGAAGTTGGTAGACTGATGGAAAGATTAGATAAAAGAGCACCATTTACAGCCACCGGCGGAATTATTCCGCCGGAATTTCAGAACATCAAAACACCTTGTTATATACTGGATGAAAAAGCACTTACAGAAAACGCAAAACTGCTCGGTGAAGTAGCAGAACGGACAGGATGTAAGATGCTTCTGGCACAGAAGGCATTCAGTAATTATGATTGTTATCCTTTTTTTGAACCGTATCTGGCGGGTACAGAGGCCAGTGGATTGTATGAGGCAAGATTAGGGGCAGAGGAAATGACGGGAAAAGAAGTTCATGTATTCTGTGCAGGTTACCGGGCGGATGAATTCGAGGAACTTCTTCAGTATGCCGATCATATTGTATTTAATTCTCCGTCCCAGCTTCTTCGCTTTGGAAGAATGGCGAAAGAGGCAGGAAAAAGCGTGGGACTCAGGATCAATCCGGAATGCTCTACCCAGGAGGAACATGAGATTTATGACCCTTGTGCACCGGGAAGCCGCATGGGTACAACAAGGGTACAGTGGGATGAAGCAATTGTGAAGAATCCGGAGTTGATGGAACTTTTGGATGGGGTTCATTTCCATACCCTCTGTGAGCAGGACTCGGATGATCTGGAGACAACCCTTGCTTCCGTAAAGAAACAGTTCGGTGATTTGATTGCCAAAGTGAAATGGATCAATTTTGGCGGTGGTCATCATATTACAAGACCAGGATATGATATTGAGCGACTGGAGCGATGCATTCAAATGGCACAGGAAGAATGGAAGGTAGAGGTTTATCTGGAACCGGGAGAAGCCTGGGCATTGAATGCAGGATTTCTTCTGACCAGTGTGCTGGATGTTCTGAAAAATGGAGACACACAGATTGCAATCGTAGATGCCAGCGCCGCCTGCCATATGCCGGATGTACTGGAAATGCCTTATCGTCCACCGCTTCTTGGAGCATCGGATGAGACAACAGATAGTGGGATTACAGTCCGACTTGGAGGCCCAACCTGCCTGTCAGGGGATGTGATCGGAGACTATAAATTCAGCAAACTACCGGAATACGGAGATCTCTTTCTGTTTGGAGATATGGCGATTTATACGACTTGCAAAAATAATACATTTAACGGGATGCCATTACCGGATATCTGGATCAGACATGCTGACAGAACCATGCAGCAGCTAACCGCATTTGATTATACAGATTTTAAAGAAAGATTAGGAAGCCGTGAATAGCGGCTTCCTAATACATTTATCTAACACATTTCTTGTTTTACATCAACGTCCATACCCAATATACAACTCCAAGCGCCCAACTTGTCACAATTCCATACAGGATCACCGGTCCGGCAATCGTGAAGATCTTACAACCAATACCAAAAACCTGCCCCTCCTTCTTATATTCAATTGCAGGTGCAGCAACAGAGTTGGCAAAGCCGGTAATCGGAACAAGTGCACCGGCACCGCCCCATTTGGCAAGCAGTGGATAAATTCCGGCACCGGTGAGAAGGATACTCAGAAGAATGAGCAGAATAGAAGTCCAGCTGCTGCAGTCATCCGGGGAAAGTTTTTTCAATTCACAGAAATGATAAATACATTGTCCAATCAGGCAGATCGTTCCACCAAGGAAGAACGCCTTCATCATGTTGAACCACACATTGTGCTGTGGTGTTTTCTTTTTGACATAGGCTTCATATTGTTTCTGTTGTTTCAATTGTTCTATTTTGTCCATAAATGAAAATCCCTTCTTTTTGTTTTTAAATTCTACACATAGTTTTTCACAAAATGAAAATAATATCCTTAAAAATAAATAATGAAACATCAGAAATGAGGAAATGATATGAATGATACGGGAAACAAAAACCGGGCAGTTGAATCAGAGTGTGGTCCTTTTTATCTGTCACAGCTTCGCGGAGCACAGAGCATTGTATTCACAAAAGCACCTTATCTTCTAAGCGCAGCATCAGTTGCCGGAAGCAAAGAAGCGCAGGGGCCGCTTGGAAAATGCTTTGATCTGACAAATGAGGATGACCTGTTTGGAGCAGAGACCTGGGAGGAAGCCGAAAGCAATATGCAGAAGGAAGCCTGCGTACTGGCGCTGGGAAAGTCGCAGGTGGATCCGAAGTCTGTGCGTTATCTCTTTGGTGGAGATCTTCTCAGACAAGGGATTGCAACTTCTATGGGCGTTGAAGATCTGCAGATTCCCATATTTGGCCTGTATGGCGCATGTTCCACATCAGGAGAAGCACTGGCATTAGCAGCAATGAGTGTGGCAGCAGGATACGGAGATTACATGCTGGCAGTAACATCCAGCCATTTCGGAAGTGCAGAGAAAGAATTTCGATTTCCGTTAGGATATGCGAACCAGAGACCACTTTCCGCACACTGGACCGTGACAGCCAGCGGGGCTTTCCTTGTAGGAAGCCATCTGAATAAAATACATTCCGATAAGCAACGTCAAAGAAAATCCCAGTTCCGGCATATTCGGATCACTGGCGTCACGATAGGGAAGATCGTGGACTTTGGCTTGAAGGATTCGCAGAACATGGGGGCATGTATGGCTCCGGCTGCAACCGATACCATCTACCGTAATTTTCAGGATCTTGGACGTACCCAGGAGGATTACGATCAGATCATAACAGGTGATCTTGGATACATTGGTCAGTCCATACTTTTTGACTTGATGAAAAGCAGAGGATATGATATCAGAAAAAAGCATATGGATTGTGGAATGACAATCTTTGATCAGGAGACACAGGATACACATGCCGGAGGAAGCGGCTGTGGATGTGCGGCATCAACACTGGCTTCATATATTCTGCCAAAGCTTGAGAGCGGAGAGTGGAGAAAGATACTCTTCGTGCCGACCGGTGCATTGATGTCAACGGTCAGCTTCAATGAAGGAGCAAGTGTGCCGGGGATTGCGCATGCGATTATGATCGAACACTGTTGAAAAGCCCTATTATAATAGGAAGAAGTAAAAAATGTGCTAAGTGTGTGTTAAAAAAAGAAAAGGAATAGAAAAATGGATTATATAAAAGCATTTTTAATCGGAGGTCTCATCTGTGCTGCAGTGCAGATTCTTTTGGACAGAACGAAGCTGATGCCGGGACGGGTTATGGTATTACTCGTCTGTACAGGCGCAGTGCTTGGATTTATTGGAGCATACGAACCATTTGTAAAATTTGCAGGAGCAGGTGCAAGCGTTCCACTGCTTGGATTCGGAAATGTCCTGTGGAAAGGTGTGAAGGAAGCTGTTGATAAAAATGGATTCCTCGGAATTTTCCTGGGGGGATTCAAGGCAAGTGCAGCCGGGATCAGTGCAGCACTTATCTTTGGATATTTGGCTTCACTGATTTTTGAACCCAAAATGAAAAAATAAACAAATTTTAACCAGAAAAATACAGAGCTTATCAAAATGCATAAAAAAAGTACTTGACAGTATAAAAAAAATAAAATATTCTATTCACGGTGGAAAGTGAAAAAGAAATGATGTAAGGGGGCACAATAGAGTTCGATTATAGTGTCTCTTTTATTTTTTAAAGGATTGACGAAAAATGATTGATGTACATAGCCATATCTTGCCGGGGGTTGATGATGGGTCGGCTTCTATGAAGGAAAGTCTTCAGATGCTTTCCATAGCAAGAAGACAGGGGATTACAGATGTATTTGCCACTTCACATTATTCCAGGGCATTTCCAAATAGAAATCCGGAGAAGCTGAGACAACTCCGGGATGAACTGATGCGTCGAGCCAATCGTCCGGTGAAAGGTCCGGATGGAAAGGTGAAGCACAGACAACCAATTCAGATTTGGACAGGACAGGAGATTTTCTACTCGAATAGTGTGATTCGTCTGCTTGAAGAAGACAAATTGCTTACATTGGCAGACAGCAATTACGTGTTGATCGAGTTTATGCCAGCGGTACCTTATTCCGAGATCTGTACTGCAGTACGGAATTTGTCAAGGACGAGATATGTCCCAGTGATCGCACATGCAGAAAGGTATCGATGTCTCAGAAAAGGGAAACGATTAGAAGAACTGATCGGGTTAGACGCATTGATTCAGATGAACTACAGATCTGTTGGCGGCAGCTGGCATGATGTAACAGCGCGTTGGTGCAGAGATAATCTGAAGAAAGGCAATGTCCATCTGATGGGAACGGATATGCACAATACCGGGAACCGGATGCCGGATACAAAAGAGGCAATGTGTTGGATGCGGACACATTTGGACAGAAAATATCTTAAGAAGATAACAAAAGATAATGCGCTTCGCATCACAGAAAACAAACTAATAAGATAAAGGGGAGCAATGATGGGAAAAACACATGATGATGACGAGGTAGAGATTGACCTCAGAGAACTGTTCTATGCATTGAAGAAGCACATTCTGATCATTTTTGCAGCACTACTGGCCGGAGCAGTGATTGCCGGTGCGGCTACAAAGATCTTTATCACACCAGTTTACAGTGCAACTTCTACAATGCTGGTTCTGACAAAGGAGACAACACTTTCCTCACTGGCAGATCTTCAGATTGGCAGCCAGTTAACAAAAGACTACAATATTCTGATCACAAGCCGTACGGTATTGCAGGATGTTGTAGATGAGCTGAACCTTGATATGGATTACAAAGCTTTGAAAGGATGTATCACAGTAGATAATCCAACGGACACACGAATCCTTTCAATCACAGCAACAAGTACAGACCCGGAGATGGCAAAAAAGATTGCTGATACACTGGCGAAGACATCATCTGACTTTATCGGAGATAAGATGGAAGTGACACCGCCAAAGATTATTGAAGAAGGTGAAGTTCCAACAGTCAAGACAAGTCCAAATACAAAGAAGAATGTGATGGTTGGAGCATTAGCAGGCTTTGTACTTTCAGCAGGTGTTATCATTCTACTCACACTGATGGATGATACAATCAAATCAGAGGATGATATTGAGAAATATCTTGGTCTGACAACACTGGCAACGATCCCAGATAGAAAAGACTTTATCACAGGAAAAGGGCCACGTAATTCCAGAAAATCAGCAAAGAAAAAGAAGAGTAAAAGGAGGAAAAAATAAATGGCAATTCAGAGAGTTCTGATGACAGATTCCAGAAAAGAAGACGTCTTCTATGAAGAGGCTATTAAGACCCTCCGTACAAATATGCAGTTCAGCGGTGTGGAAACGAAGAGTATTGTTATCACAAGCTGTTATCCGAATGAGGGAAAGAGTGATGTGACTTTTCAGCTTGCAGTAGAGATTGGCAAGATGGGAAAGAAAGTTCTGATTATAGATGCGGATATCCGTAAATCAAACTATGTTAAGCGTTTTCAGGTTGAACAGAAAGTTGATGGACTTTCACAGTATCTGAGTGGACAGGTGAATAAAGAAAAGATTCTATATTCCACGAATTATTCTAATGTAGATTTTATCTTTGCCGGTCCGTATGCGCCGAACCCATCTGAGCTTCTGGAGCAGGAGCTTTTCAGTAAATTGATCGAGGAGACAAGAAAAGGATATGACTATGTCTTGATCGATACACCTCCGATGCTCAGTATGAGTGATGCATCAATTGTCGCAAAGCAGTGTGACGGAGCAATTCTTGTTATTCAGAATGAAGCAGTCAGCAGAAAAGATGCATTGAGAGCGAAAGATCAATTAAAGAAGAGTGGATGTAAGCTGCTTGGTGCTGTACTGAATAAGGTCGATATGAAGAAAGAAAAGTACTATAATAAGTATAATTCTTATTATTACTACGGAAGTAAAGAGTAGGAATCAATAGACAATGTCTGGAAAGAAAAATAAGAATCAGAAGAAAAATAAGAATCAGAAGAAACAGTGGATCATAGGATTCTGCGGATTGTTGGTGATCGGTGCAGCTGGAGGAATGCTGGCTGCGAAGATGACAACACCGGTTTCAGATACTGAGAAGACTGCCAAAGATACGGCAGGGCAGGATTCAGCAGAGGAGGATTCTCTTACGGATACAATTACCTGGAAAGGCGAGAAGTATCGGTATAACGATCATCTGAGTAATTTCCTTTTTCTCGGAATTGATACGAGAGAGAAAGCAGAGACAAATGTAGGTCATGCAGATGCAGGACAATCAGACGCGTTGTATCTTCTGTCCTGGGACAGAAAAGAGAATACAATTACTACAATCTCAATCCCCAGAGATACGATCACAGAAGTTGAAGCATATGGACCGGGCGGTGAGAGCCTTGGAAAAAGTCAGGATCATATCAGTCTGGCGTATGCATATGGTGACGGAAGTTATAAAAGTGGAGAATTGTCGAAAGAAGCAGTGTCAAAACTTTTTTACGGATTGAATATCCAGGGATATTGTGCAATCAATCTGGATGCATTGTCCATTTTGAGTGACAGTGTCGGTGGTGTTACAGTCACTGTACCTAACGATAGCCTGGAAGAAAAGTATCCCGAGTTTAAGAATGGCAGTCAGGTAACACTGGACGGAACAAATACAGAGATATTTGTACGTTATAGAGACATCAATGTTCATCAGAGTGCCATTGCAAGAATGGAACGTCAGCAGGTATTTATCAAAGCATTCGAAGAAGCTGCGAAGAAAAAAATCGCGGAAGATTCCGGTTATACAGTGAAGATGTATTCGGACTTAGAGCCATATATGGTGACAAATATCAGCAAAGATCAACTGTTGAAGATCACTCAAAGTATGACAGAAGGGAAAGAAGATACAGACTGGACAGTACCGGGAGAAGCTGTTGAAGGAGAAGACCATGATGAATATCATGTCGATGACAATGCACTGTATGAAAAGATGATTGAAACATTCTATAAGAAAGTTTCTGATCCGAATTAATCAGTGCAGAATACAGGAAGAGGAACAGAAGAATTCAGCAATCATAAAATGCTGTGGTGAAAGAGGTGCAGTACTTGTGAAGAAAAATATTTACAAGATAATCGCAATTATAGCCGGAGTGGCTGCAGTTGCATGTGCGGCTGTAGGTGGCTACAAGTATTATCAGGAGAAGCATGCCGGTGATAATTACGAAGAAGTGCGGGAGACGGTAAAGAAAGAGACCGAACCTGCACCGGTAGAAGAGAAGGCACCTGTTGAAATCCCAATTGATTTTGCGGCACTGCAGGAACAGAATCCGGAAGTATATGCATGGATTCAGATTCAAGACACAAACATTGATTATCCAATCCTTCAAAGAGAAGGAGATAACGGATATTACCTGGACCATACGATCGACGGAGAGAAGAAGACAGAAGGTTCCATATTTACCGAAGATTATAACAGCAAAGATTTTGAAGATCCGAATACAGTGATTTACGGGCATGACATGAAAAATGGCTCTATGTTTCAGAACCTTTTGAGTTATCAGCAGGGTTGTTTCATGAAGGATTTTTAAAAACATAAAAAGATCAGATTTTATCGGG
>OLOI01001291.1_pt1 | contig 21952 bp, 17 predicted proteins | sample 1672131 | NCBI WGS metagenome assembly OLOI01 (sample SAMEA3136651, study PRJEB25190) | human gut metagenome
CGCGCTCGTCTGGCCAAGGCCGTCGCCACCCGCGAAGAGGCTGTTGCCGCCAAGGGTCTGATCGAGGGCTCCGTCGTTGAAATCGCTGCCAAGGTCTCCGAGTCCGGCAAGCTGTTCGGTGGTGTTTCCGCCGACAAGATCGCCATCGCTCTGTCTTCCAAGGCTGACGTCAACCCGAAGAACATCACCGTGGATCCGATCAAGACCACCGGCGAGTTCGCTGCGACCGTCGCTCTGCACCCGGAAATCACCGCTTCCTTCACCGTGAAGGTTGTCGCTGAGTGATTTCGGCCCCATTCATCGAGACTGCATTCGTTGCAGCCATGATGAATGACTTCAGACTGAGATACGTCTGAGCTTAAGCATGGAAAATCCCCCTGCACCAGCTGAAAACAGTTGTGCAGGGGGATTTTCATATCTAATCAGTAATGTAGCCACCGTCATCAAGCGTGACCGTGACCTTGCCATCCTTGTTGACCGTCAACGATTCCACACCATTGATATGCCCGTTCGGAATGATCGCATTATCGGTTTTGTCGACGCTGTTGGAAAGCAGCTTGCGCTGGTTTTGCTAGCTTGAGGATCGGCAACGCTGCTGTCCTTAGGAAAATTGTGAAGAAATTGTAATTTCAAGTCTTGTCTGCGCTGGTCGAGTGGTGAATATGATGGTTGAATCGCGTTTTCCTGCGACTTTCGTAATATGCTGAAATCGTTGGAAAATGGCGGTTTTACAATCGCGACACGCCGAGAGTTGCATTCTTCTTGATTCTGAGTATATTTACTTCTCGTGCTCAGCGAGAACAAAACCTCGCAAGGCCAACGCCCCTTTAGCTCAGTTGGTTAGAGCAGCTGACTCTTAATCAGCGTGTCCAGGGTTCGAATCCCTGAGGGGGCACAGATGAAGCCTTGGAACTCCGGTTCCAAGGCTTTTTTGTTTTCCGATTTCTGCATGGCCGTCCGGCAAGTCGCCGGCTTGTCGAAACTTTTTTGTGTTCGACTTCCAGTGTGGGGAGTAGTGTTGGACCCTGTTGCCCGCCGAGAGCGGAATTGACATCAATGTGATTCTTACAGAGAAGAAGCAATAGAGGAAACAGCAGTGGAATACTCGACTTTTGTCAAACTTGCGGCCGAATTCTTCGGTACCGCCATTCTGATGATCTTCGGCAACGGCGCTGTCGCGAACGTTGAACTGAAGAACACTAAGGGCCACCATGCAGGCTGGCTGAACATCGCCATGGGCTACGGCTTCGGCGTGATGTTCCCGGTGCTCATGTTCGGTGGCGTTTCCGGCGCGCACATCAACCCAGCCATGACCATCGCCCAGGCGGTGAACGGCCTGTTCGACTGGAATCTGGTGCTGCCGTACATCATCGCTCAGCTGCTCGGCGCCGCAGTCGGTCAGCTCGTGGTATACATCACCTACTATCCGCACTATAAGGACACCGAAGACGCCAACGCCATCCTTGGCACTTTCTGCACCACCGACGCCCACAACGATCGCGTGAACTACTTCGTCAACGAGTTCTTCGGCACCCTCGTGCTCGTGGTCGGCGCACTGTGCTGCCTGTCCCTGCCGTGGGGAGAGGAAGACCATGCTGCCGCATCCATCGTGGTTGGTTTCATCGTGTGGGGCCTCGTGACCTCCATGGGTGGTCCGACCGGTCCTGGCCTGAACCCGGCCCGCGATTTCATGCCGCGACTGCTGCACGCCATCCTGCCGATTCCGTCTAAGGGCTCCTCCCGCTGGGACGAGGCTTGGATTCCGGTCGTCGCCCCGATTCTGGGCGCCATCGTCGGTGCGGCCATGTTTAAGCTGTTCGTCTGATCGCCTGCGGTCATCCGTGATTTGTTTGTCTGGCCGTCACATAAGTTGCGGTTGACATATAAGAACTGACACGCAAAGCCTGTTTTCCTCGGAATTTTCCGGTTCAAGGAAAGCAGGCTTTTTGCATACCTACTATTGGCTGGTAGTGCTGCCGTGGAGGAGATATGCTGCCGTCTGCGTGACAGCAGGATAAGACTGCGGAATAACGGAAATAAGACTGCAGAACGTGGCTACAGGCCGAAATACGCGTTGAACTCGGCTTGGTTGAGCACACGATCCGAAGTATTGGCGCGGACGGCATCCCAGCTGAATTCGCCAAGCGCTTCGGCCGCGCTCATGGGCTGTGGTTCAGTGTGTTCGCAGTCTCCTTGCAAGCCGAGTAGCCATGCGCAATAGCCGATGATCTGTTGCGCGGTGACGCCGTGCGCCGTGAGAATACCGAGGTCGAGCGAGCGTTCGCGTTTGGCGAGACGTTGCCCGGCCGCGTTGTCGATAAGGGGCAGATGCGCGTATGAGATGGTTGCTTCGGCGGGTTCAGAAGGCTGGAATCCCGCGGAGATAAGGACTTTGCGGATATAAATCTGCAAAGCGCTTGAACGAAGCAGGTCGCGACCGCGCACAATGTCGGTGATGCCCATGTCAAGATCGTCCACGGTGACGGCCAATTGATAGGAGTATATACCGTCCGATCGGCGGACGATGGTGTCGCCGATGTCTTGGACGAGGTTGTAACGCTGGTTGCCGAACACTTCGTCATGAAAGGCGATGGTGGTGTCGGTGGTGGCGATGCGCAGCGAATGGCGATCGCCGTTAGCGAGGCGTTGCTTCACGCGCTGCGGGTCGTTGGCGATGAGTCGGTGGCATGTTCCCGGATATACGGTGAAACGGTCGCCTTCCTGCGGCGCCGATGCGGCGCGGATATCGGCGCGCGAGCAGAAACAGGGGTAGATGAGCGGCGTTGTGTCGGGGGTATTTGTGGTGTTGCTTGCGGTAGCGCCGTAGGAATCGGAATCGTTGGAACTAATGCCGATAGTGTTAATAGTATCGCTGATTTCGTCAATGTTGAGGTTGCTGAGAAGATTGAGCGCTTCCTGATATAGGGTGTGTCGCGTTGATTGGAATACTGGTTCGCCATCCCAGTTGAGACCGAGCCAGTCGAGGTCGTGCATCATGGTTTCGGCGGCGTTGGGAACGACTCTCGGCTCATCGATGTCTTCAATGCGCAATCGTATGGAATCGCCTGTTTTGCGGGCGGAAAGCCACGCTCCAAGCATGGCGTAGACGTTGCCGATATGCATGCGGCCTGATGGGGTGGGTGCGAATCGGCCGGTCATGGTGACTCCTTTGATGCATCGATGGTGACAGTACGTAACTGTACCTTTTGGGGTTCGTTCAGGTTCAGCGTAGGGCGATTCGGGTGTCGCAAACCCCCATACCATCGCGTGTAAGGTGGTAGTATATGCCGTTCTGGTACGTTCGTTTGCGAAGGTAATCTGCGAGCGTGGAAAAGGTATTCCGTTTTGTCGGGTGAATGGGGTCGATATGACGAAAAGGCAGTTTAGCAATACGGAGGTCGAGTATCTTCGTGCGTTGCCGGCGGTTGAGTCGGTTACACCGAACAGGATTACGTATTCGCGTGATTTTCAAATCAGCTGCATGCGCAGATATTTGGATGGCGAGAGACCGAGTTCGATTTTCACGTCGGCTGGATTGAGTCCTGCGATTGTCGGTCGCAAGCGTGTCGAACGTAATATCGCGCGCTGGAAGGCGGATTCGGATATCATGGCCGCTGCGAAAATCGGAGGTTCGTCGGGGTCGTTGTCTTCCGAGACGCGCGAACGACTGGTGTCCGTTCAGCTGGGGCAGATTCGGTCGTTGATGTGTCAGGTGCTTGAACTGAAGGATCGTATAGACGCTTTGGAACGTCAATTGAAAAAAATACAGGTATGAAATGCGATAGCTGAAAAAATTAAAGAAAAAATTTTTTCGGCGCGTGTTTAATAAATCTTGCATATAGTGATTGTCGGGCGGTGTCTTTGAAGTCCCCCTTCTACTGCCGTCTGTTTTATTGGCCCGTGCGAATATCGGTCGCTTTATCACTTCACTTCAGACCGTCGTACGGGCTTCTTCTTACTCTGGTAGAGGTAGTTGGGATTGAACATAAGAGGCTGAATATGACCGCATACATGGATCATAAGAATCTTGCCAATGAGGTGATTGACGGCGTGCGCGCCGTGCAGATTGCCGATGGCGTGCATCGCGTGTTGGATCGTATCGCGTCGGCCGAGCAACATGCCGGTCGTGACGCGGGTTCCGTGCGCCTGCTTGCTGCTACGAAGACGCGCGATGTGGGCGAGATCATGGCTGCAATCGACGCGGGCGTGCGCATGATTGGCGAGAATCGTCCGCAGGAAGTGACGGCGAAGGCCGAAGGATTGATGGCACGTTGTGCGGAACGCGGGTTTGCGTTGGGTGTTGCCGGCGATTCCGGCATCGCGTCCGCTTCAGGCGATTCCGAAGTCGCTTGCGAGCGCATTCCGTTCCATCTGATCGGCCAGCTGCAAAGCAACAAAATCGGCAAGGTACTGCCGGTCGTCAACGCTATCGAATCGGTTGATTCCCTTGATTTGGCGGAAAAAATCTCACGTAGGGCGGTGGCGCGCGGCGTCACCGTGGGCGTGCTGCTGGAAGTCAACGAATCGGGCGAGACGTCGAAATCCGGTTGCAATCCGGCGTATGCCATTCGCATCGCGCAGAAAATCGGCACATTGGACGGGCTTGAATTGCAGGGGCTGATGACTATTGGCGCGCATGTGAGCGATGAAACTGCCATTCGCCGGGGATTTGAACATCTGCGTAGAACCCGCGATCGTATTCTCGCATCGGGGGAGCCTGGCACGCAGTCCTGCCGTGAACTGTCGATGGGTATGACCGGCGACATGGAACTCGCGATTGCGGAAGGATCCACTATTGTGCGCGTCGGTACCGCGATTTTCGGCGAGCGTGCTTTTATCTGACGTTTTCTTCCTGTGACGGGCCTTCGCATGATGTGATGGCCCGTTTTTTTTTTCGATGTTTTTGATTGTCGGGCGTTGCATGTCGATGATATGGACGATTCGACGATTGTTGCGGGTAGACTGGCAAGCATGAGAATCGCACGTTTTTCGCATAATGATGTACCGCAATACGCTTTCGTGCAGACCGACGAAAGCGACGGCAAAGACTATCTCGTAGCGCTTGAGGGGCATCCTCTGGCCGGTGCCGGCGTGAAGCCGACCGGCGAGCGTTTTCCGGTGGATGGCGATGGCATTCGTCTGCTCTCTCCGGTGATTCCGTCGAAGGTGTATGGCCTGGCCAAGAATTATGAGGCGCACGCGCAGTTCATGCATGAAGCCGGCCATTCCGACATCAAGCATGCTCCGGAAGACATGGTGATTTTCTCCAAGCCGAGCACGTCGGTGATTGGTCCGGATGATCCGATCGTGATTCCGTCATATTCGAACGACATGAATTTCGAGCCGGAAGTGGCCGTGGTGATGGGTCGTATCGCCAAGAACGTGCCGGTCGAACAGGCCATGGACTATGTGCTCGGCTTCACCTGCGTGAATGACGTGACATTGCGCGACCTGCAGGGGCTCGACCCGATGTGGACGCGTGCGAAGGGCTTCGACACGTCCTGCCCGCTCGGCCCGTGGATCGTGACCCGTGACGACTTGGATTGGAAGGATGCGAAGATCTCCTTCACGTTGAATGGCGAGGATGTCGAGCTGGCTTCCGGCACCACGGCGAACCTGATTCACGGCATTCCCGAGCAGATCGCCGCGATCTCCAGCTTCACGACGCTGCTGCCGGGCGATGTGATTCTGACGGGCACCCCGAACGCTTCCGGCCATCTCGATCCGGGCGACGAGGCGATCGTGCACGTCGAAGGCATTGGCAGCCTGCGCAATGTGGTAGTGCGCGGCTGATTGTCGATTAGCATATTGCGGATATGAAGGCTGTCACCTTTCGTGGGTGGCGGCCTTTCGTGTTTTTACGACTTTTCGTTCGGTGAACAAAAGTTGAGTGTTGCGGACTCAACTTTTGGGAATAGAATGGTGGCGAAGTTGGTTGAGCATATCAGACAACGACATATGCGCCGACGCAACCGCGCGAAAACGGACGTTCGACGCGAACCATGGAGGATGATATGGAACAGAAGTTCACCACAATGGCGCAAGAAGCCATTTCCGACGCCGTGCAGAATGCGTCGGCCGCAGGCAACGCGCAAGTCGAAACCCTGCACCTGCTTGACGCGCTGCTGCGTCAGGAAAACGGCGTGATTCGCGGACTGATCGAAGCCGCGGGTGGCAACGCGCAGAACATCAGCGCAGCCGTGCACCAAGCGCAAGACGAGCTGCCGAGCGCCAGCGGATCGACCACCGCACAGCCACAGGTCAGCAGGCAACTGTCCGCCGTGCTTGCGCAAGCGGGCAAGGAAATGCATCAGATGGGCGACGAATACGTCTCCACCGAACATCTGCTCATCGCCATCGCAGCGGCAAAACCAAACCAAAGCGCGCAAATCATGGAACAATACGGCGTGACCGCTGACGCGTTACGCAAAGCCGTGCCATCGATTCGAGGAGGCGCGAAAGTGACCAGCCCCGACGCTGAAGGCTCGTATAAAGCCCTCGAAAAATACTCGACCGACCTGACTGCGGCCGCGAAAGAAGGCAAACTCGACCCGGTGATCGGCCGCGATCAGGAAATCCGCCGCGTGATCCAGATCCTGAGTCGACGCACCAAAAACAACCCGGTGCTGATCGGCGAGCCGGGCGTGGGCAAAACCGCCGTGGTGGAAGGCCTCGCACAGCGCATCGTCGCCGGCGACGTGCCGACAACCTTGCAAAACAAGAAGCTTATTTCGCTTGATTTGGGCTCCATGGTGGCCGGTTCGAAATACCGCGGCGAATTCGAGGAACGCCTGAAGAGCGTGCTGCAGGAAATCAAGAACGCCGACGGGCAGATCATCACCTTCATCGATGAGATCCACACCATCGTTGGCGCGGGCGCAGCCGAAGGATCCATGGACGCGGGCAATATGCTCAAGCCCATGCTTGCGCGCGGCGAACTACGCCTGATCGGCGCCACCACGCTCGATGAATACCGAGAGAATATCGAAAAGGACCCGGCGTTGGAACGTCGTTTCCAGCAAGTGTTCGTAGGAGAGCCGAGTGTTGAAGACACCATCGCCATTCTGCGCGGCATCGCGCCGAAATACGAAGCCCACCACAAGGTGACCATCGGCGACGACGCGCTCGTGGCCGCGGCAACGCTGTCGAACCGGTATATTTCCGGCCGTCAGCTGCCAGACAAGGCCATCGATCTGGTGGACGAGGCCGCATCGCACCTGCGCATGGAACTCGACTCCTCACCTGAGGAAATCGATGAACTGCAACGCCAGGTCGACCGACTCAAAATGGAGAAATCATACCTGCTTGGCAATCCGAAAGACGATACCGCCGCAAGCAAAGCCGAAAGCGAGCTTGACGAAAGCGCCAAGGAACGTCTCGACGACCTCAATAAGGAAATCGCAGACAAAAGCGAAAAACTCAACGGTCTGAAAGCACGCTGGGACGCCGAAAAGAACGGACACAACCGCATCGGCGACCTGCGCAAGAAGCTCGACGAACTGCGCACCCAAGCCGAACGGTACGAGCGTGAAGGCGATCTGGCGAAATCCTCCGCCATCAACTATGGCGAAATTCCGGCCATCCAGAAGGAGATTGCACAAGCCGAACAAAACGAGGCGGCGGCCAAGAATGGTACGGCCGGCGTGGCTGGCGACGACGGCGCGGCGGATGACATTCCGATGGTGCCGGACCGCGTCGACGCCGATTCCGTGGCCGAAATCGTGTCCGACTGGACGGGCATTCCCGTCGGCCGCCTCATGCAAGGCGAAAACGAGAAGCTGCTGACCATGGAAGATTATCTCGGCAAACGTGTGATCGGCCAGAAAGAAGCTATTCAAGCTGTTTCTGATGCGGTACGCCGCTCGCGTGCGGGCATTTCCGACCCGAACCGCCCGACAGGATCGTTCCTGTTCCTTGGACCGACCGGCGTGGGCAAGACGGAGCTAGCCAAGGCGCTCGCTGACTTTCTGTTCGATGATGAAAAAGCCATGGTGCGCATTGATATGAGCGAGTATATGGAGAAGGCCTCCGTGTCTCGTCTAATCGGTGCTGCGCCGGGCTACATCGGCTATGAGGAGGGTGGCCAGCTGACTGAGGCCGTGCGTCGCCGCCCATATTCGGTGGTGCTGTTCGATGAGGTTGAAAAGGCCAATCCTGAAGTGTTCGACGTGCTGCTGCAGGTGCTCGACGACGGCCGCTTGACCGACGGGCAGGGCCGAACCGTGGACTTCAAGAACACGATTCTGATCATGACCTCCAACCTTGGCTCGCAGTTCTTGGTGAACACCGAACTGGATGACGAAGCCAAGAAGAAGGCCGTGATGGACGCCGTGCACATGCAGTTCAAGCCGGAATTCATCAACCGCTTGGATGAACTGGTCATGTTCCACCCGCTTACGCGCGAAGAGCTCGGCGGCATCGTGGACATTCAGGTGGCGCAGGTTTCGGCCCGCTTGGCGGATCGCCGCATCAAGCTGGATGTTACCGATTCGGCGCGCGATTGGCTCGCCAACACCGGTTACGATCCGGCGTATGGCGCTCGTCCGCTTCGTCGTTTGGTGCAAACCGAAGTCGGAGACCAGTTGGCGCGCATGCTGCTGGCTGGCGAAGTGCACGACGGCGACACCGTGCTTGTGGACCAGACCGGCGGCGACCATTTGGAGCTTTCCTCGTGGGCGCCGGGGCAGATCGACGACGATTTTTCGGCGGAAGTTAAGTGACGTTCGGAGTCAGTCGGCTGATCGGTTTGGCCTGACTGACTGTCGATTGGCCGAGCCACGAAAACGGTCTAACCGTTGACGGTGGGCGGACTGCGCACATGCGGGTCCGCCCATTTTTCGTGCGACTGCGCGATTTTCTTTTTTGAAAACCGTTTTACCGTGACGGTAGGCGGTCGTATGCCTGCAAAACCAAGCCTGCGACCGTTAAAACCGTCGCGCCGATCAACACGGCAATCGCAAGCTTCGGCTGAAGCCCGAAAATCAGCCACAAAGCGAACGTCCACACCGCGATGACCATCGTCATGGTTGCGGTAATCTGCGTTACCCGTGTGCGAATCTCATATGTGATGTTGGCCTGGATAAGCATATCCATGCTTTGCTGTGTTTCTTGTGTTTCTTGCGAATGTGCGGTCGGAATATCGCCTTCCGATGCTTTCTTTGCCATGGGAGGTTGCTCGATCAGCGAAATCGCAAGTGACAGCACGGCGACCATGCTTGCGAAAGCGAAATATTGATTGTGTGACCCTGCGGGGATAATCCATGACACCACGCACGCCAGCAGGCTGTAGACGTACACGACGGTCATGGCGAGCGATAGCAGCGAATCCGCGTTGGGCGTGCGGTTTCTCAGGGCGGCGGTACCGCGGTTGTGCATCGGCGCGGCGCAATAGAACATGACCGGAGTGGCGATGATGGCGTGCAGCCATGGATTGGTCAGCCAGTGGGGAAGTGTGATGCCGCCGAATGTCAGCATGGTTACGGTGAATGTGGGAATGATCAGTATGGTTGAGATGGCGAGACGCTTGGCGATGTCGCTTCGGTGTGTTTCGCCGGCTTCCTCGTCTGGATTTTCGGTGTGATTCTCGGCGGGCTTTTCATCGGTGATGCGCTGGCAGGAGGGGGCTATGCCATCGTTTTCGCTTAGGAGCAGCCTGAGGATGGCCCAAGTGGCCACGGCCGCCGCAACAATCGCCGCCACCGTCATAAACAAATCGAATCCCATGCGTTTCCGAACCCCCGGATTGCCTCTTGAATGCCTCTCGAATATTCAGCGTGCTCGCGTTGCCGCATGTTCGTGAGCATGCTTTCGGCTCCAAGCATAATGCAGCTGGACGCGGATGTCTTGCGATTTTTGATCTTCCAAGATGTCTTGGGCATGCTGTTATATAGAACATATGTTCGACAATCCTGTGTTTGTGGTGATTCTTCTGGTGGTTGTGGCCGCGCTTGGAGCCGCGGCCGGCTTTTTTGCGGGCCGTTCCAAAGGGCAGGAAATGGCCCGTGATGCGAAAACCGCCGATCTTAATGAGGCGAAAGCGCAGATCGAAGCTGATCGGCAGGAAATCAGCGAATTGTCCACATCGGTGACCCAATACCGCACGCAGGCGGAAGGGTTAGCCCAACAGTTGACCTATCTCAAATCGCAGCTCGCGCAGGCCCAGCGGGCCGAACAGGAACGTGTGGAGCGTGAGCGTGAGCGTGCCGCGGCCGAAGCGGAACGCAAGCAGGTCGAAAACGAGCGAAAACTGCAGGAGCAGAGCAAGGTATTGTCCGCGCTCGCGCCCGTGCAAAAGAATCTTGATGCCCTACAGCAGAAGGTTTCGCAAATCGAAGAGGGTCGCAAGCGAGAAATGGGTGCGCTTGGCGAGCAGCTCAAGGGTCTTGGCGAGCAGCAGGCCCGTCTTGACCGCGAGACCAACGCCCTGTCGTCCGCATTGCGCAACAACAAGGTACGCGGCGCGTGGGGTGAGGCGCAGTTGAGGAATATCGTGGAATCCGCCGGGCTGCTGGAACATGTGGATTTCGATACGCAGGTGGTCGTCACTGATGCGGACGGTCGCACGCAGCGTCCGGATATGATCATCCACATGCCGGGCGGCAAAACCATTCCGATCGATGCGAAGGCCCCATATGCCGACTATCAGAAAGCGTGTGAAATTCCCGATACCGCCACGCCTGAGGAGTTGGCACGAAAGTCGGAATTGCTGCATGCGCATGCCAAGGCGGTGCGCGAGCATGTGAAAACTTTGGGCGACAAGGCCTATTGGAATGCGTTCGCCGACGCGCCGGACTTCGTGATCGCCTTCATTCCCAACGAATCCTTGCTGCAGGCGGCTTTGGAAACCGATCCGACGCTGATGGACGACGCGTTTGCGCGCAAGGTTGCTTTGACTTCGCCGATTACCTTATGGGCGGTGCTGAAGTCCGTGGCATACGCATGGCAGCAGCAAAGCCTGACCGATGACGCAAAAATGCTGTTCGACCTGTCTCGCGAATTGTATGAACGGTTCGCCGTGCTCGGGGACCGTGCCACCAAGCTGGGATTCGCCATCACCAAAACGGTCGGTGCCTACAATGCGTTCGCCTCGTCACTGGAATCGCGCGTGCTGGTCACCGCACGCAAGCTGCAGCGCGTCGACCAGAGCAGAATTATCGAACCCGTGAACATGATCGCGCCCGAAAAGGCCGATGTCCGCGAACTCACCGCTCCCGAAACCAGTGCATAGTAACTTTTGCCTGATACGTGTCGGTATGAGGTAAGGTTTGACGAGCCGGAAGGATAGGCTAGGAACATGACCGAAGAGAAGACTTTCCGTAAGACCAAGTCGGTTGCTGCGACTGCCGATGCTCCCGCGCATAGCGACATTGATTTCACCATGCTTGAGCCGCGTGACCAGCTGAAGTCGTTGTTGCAGGCTGAAATGGCCGACAAGCCATTCTCGGAGCTTTCCTCCGTGCTGTTCGACCATCGTGGCGCTTCGATCGTTGGGCATATCCTGTTGGATACGTTGGAAGAGGCCGGTTATTCCGTGGACGATTTCGACGCGGTGGGTGCGTTGACCGCGGCCGCGGTCCCGCTGATGTCCGCCATGATTCAGGCGGCCGCTTCGCGTGGGGAGAACCTTGACGGTTTTGTGATGGATTTCGTGTATCCGTCCATCAAGGGGCCTTCGATCACAGGCAAGCGCGTGATTTTGCTGGATTCTTGGTTGTCTGAAAAGTCGTATGTGCAGACGTCCTCGTTGGTTACGTTGCGCAATGGCAACGAGCTGAGCCTTGACTTCTCCGTGGTGAAAAACGAGGGCGCTAAAGTGCTTGCCGTCGCATCGCTGATTGGTGGCGTCGATATGGCGTCGCCTTCTATCAAGGTCATCAATCCGGTTGACGGAAGCGAATCCGATCTGCCGTTTGTGGAAGTATTCAAGGAATCGGAACTTCACTAAGTGTCGCAATACTAAGTATCGAAGTTTCGCGGCTTTTCGGTTGTATTTGGTGGTTCGATGACGCTAAATATCGTGTTTCACGGAACGTTTCACGACTTTGCGTCTGGTTGAATCGATTAACGAGTTGTGAGGAGGAATCGCGTGCATCAGCCTAATCCCATCGATATTGCAGCGAAAGCATCCGGAGAGCCGGTCTTTCGTGAAGTGGGCGTAGGGCCGTGGGCTGAAACGCATCTTGGCGAGCCCCGTCCGGATGATCCGCGGTCGCCGAATTATGACCGTCGATTCGATTCGTCTCTGCTTGACGAAGGTGATCGCCGCAACGTGCTTGACCGGTATCGTTACTGGACGGTTTCGGCTATCAAAGACGATCTTGATGCTCATGGTCGCCATGATTTTGAGGTTGCCGTGGAAAACTGGACGCATGATTTCAATATCGGATCGATGGTGCGCACTGCCAACGCATTTCAGGCAAAACGCGTGCATATCGTCGGTCCGCATAAGTGGAATCGCAAAGGCGCGTTGATGACGGAACTGTATCAGCATGTCGAAAACCACCCTTCCATAACCGAACTGGTTGAATGTTGGAAGCTGCGCATTGCCGGAGAAATCGCGGCGGCGCAATCGCAAGCCTCCGCAATCGCATTGCATGTGCACGAAAATGCGGAAAGTGGGCACGGTGCCGGTATGAACGATGCCGTTTCGCTGAATGAAGACCGTGTTACTGAGTGTGCTCCATCTGGCATGTCAATGGATGTTCCAGCCGCAAGTGGGGCTGAAAATGGGAACAAGCTGGCCTATATGACGGAGCTGGCGGCGATCGATCAGCGCATTGCTGAGTTGAAGGCTGCGCGGGTGATTGCGCTTGACATCATTCCGGGTGCGGTGCCGATGGAAACGTATTGCTTCCCGAAGCGATGCCTTATGTTGTTTGGCGCGGAAGGCCCGGGACTGTCCGAAAAGGCGCTTGAGCTGGCGGATGATGTGGTCTACATTTCCCAATTCGGTTCGGTGCGTTCCATTAACGCCGGAGCTGCCGCTGCGGTTTCCATGCATGCCTGGATTGCCCAGCACGCCGCACCCCAGTCCTGACCGGCTCCTATCGATCTAATTCCTCCAGTCACTGGAGGAATCTTCGCCGGTGGCGAGCCTCTCAGCGGGATGATTGTTCCAGTGACTGGGGGATTTGGGACTGCGCGCGTGCTTTTGGCGGGACCCTGATGCGCTTTTGGCGGGACTTTGGCAGGACGGTGTGCTGGTGCGGCGAGGCTGTTGCGGCTGGAGCGTGAGGCTGGGGCGATGGGCGAAATGGGCGGGGCGCTCGTCACACAGACGCGTTAATGTTAGGGACATGCCTACTTTCACCAAAGAAGAAATCGTGCATCTGGGCGATTTGGCCCGAATTGCACTCACTGACGAGGAGATCACCCGTCTGCAGGGCGATCTGAACGTCATCGCAGAATCTATCAACAAGGTCCAGGAAGTCGCTACTGACGATGTGGAACCGACCGCGAACCCGATTCCGCTGGAAGCCTACCTGCGTCCGGATGTGCCGGAAACCCCGCTGACTCAGGAAGAGGCAACCGCGGGCGCCCCGGTTTCCGAAGCCGGCATGTTTGTGGCACCGCGCATTCTGGGGGAGGAGTGACATGAGCGAACTCGTCAAGCTTTCCGCCGCTGAGATGGCGGCCAAGATCAAGTCCAAGGAAGTCTCCAGCCGCGAGCTGGTCGAAGCACACCTCGAAGTCATTGAGGCTGCTGAGCCGAGCATCAAGGCCTTCCTGAAGGTGTCTGGCGAACAGGCCCTCGAACAGGCCGATGCCTTCGACTCCAAGTCCGATGAGGAAAAGTCCGTACTGCCGGAACTCGCCGGTGTGCCGATCGCCATCAAAGACATGATCGTCACCAAGGGCATCGAAACCACTGCAGCCTCCAAGATCCTCGAAGGCTGGGTGCCCCCGTACGACGCCACCGTCATCGAGAAGCTCAAGGCCGCGGGCATGCCGCTGCTGGGCAAGACCAACCTCGATGAGTTCGCGCAGGGTTCCTCCACCGAGCACTCCGCCTACCAAACCACCCATAATCCGTGGGATACCGAGCGCGTTCCGGGTGGTTCCGGCGGTGGCTCCGCAGCTGCCGTGGCCGCATTCGAAGCTCCGCTCGCTCTGGGCACCGATACTGGCGGTTCCATCCGGCAGCCGGGCTCGCTGACTGGTACCGTCGGCGTCAAGCCAACCTACGGTGGCGTCTCCCGTTTCGGTGCGATCGCCATGGCCTCCTCGCTCGACCAGATCGGTCCGTGCTCCCGCACCGTGCTCGACGCGGCCCTGCTCCAGGAAGTGATCGGCGGCCATGATAAGCGTGATTCCACGTCCATTCCGGAAGGCCCGCGCCCGATGGTGGCGGCCGCCCGCGAAGGCATGAAGCGTGATCTGAAGGGCCTCAAGGTCGGTCTGATCAAGGAGCTCGGCGGCGAAGGCTTCCAGCCGGGCGTTATGGCACGTTTCAACGAAGGCGTCAAGAAGCTCGAGGAAATGGGTGCTGAGATCACCGAGGTGTCTCTGCCTCACCTGCCGTACTCCCTCGGTGCGTACTACATCATCATGCCGTCCGAAGTCAGCTCCAACCTGGCCCGTTACGATGGCATGCGTTACGGTTTGCGCGTCATGCCGCCGGCGGGCGTCCCTCAGACCGCCGCCAACATGATGGCCTACACTCGTGAAGCCGGCTTCGGCGACGAGGTCAAGCGTCGTATCATCCTCGGTACGTACGCCCTGTCCGCCGGGTATTACGATGCATGGTACGGTTCCGCGCAGAAGGTGCGCACCCTGATCATCGATGACTTCAAGAAGGCTTTCGACAAGGTTGACGTGCTTGTTGGTCCGACCAGCCCGGTCACCGCATTCAAGTTCGGTGAGAAGACTGAGGATCCGATGGCTATGTATGCCATCGATATCACCACCATTCCGGCCAACCTTGCCGGCGTTCCGGCTATGAGCATTCCTGCTGGTCTGAGCGACGACGGTTTGCCGGTCGGCTTCCAGTTCCTCGCTCCGCAGCAGCGCGACGAGGCCATGTACAAGCCTGCCGCAGCTCTTGAGGCGGCTCTCGAGGAAGGCTGGAACGGCCCGATCTGGCAGTCCCTGAAAACCCCGTGGCTTGACGGCTTGAACAAGTAAGAAGCATCGGAGGAAAGAAAACAAAATGGCTGAAAAGTTGATGAAGTACGCCGATGCCGTCAAGAAGTTCGACCCGGTCATCGGTCTGGAAACCCATGTTGAGCTGAGCACCACCACGAAGCTGTTCTGCCCGGCCGAAGTCTCGTTCGGCGGCGATCCGAACAGCCAGCTCACCCCGGTGAGCCTTGGTTTGCCGGGCTCTCTGCCGGTGGTCAACAAGACCGCTGTCGATTATGCGATCAAGCTGGGTCTTGCCCTGCATTGCGAAATCGCTGAATGGAGCCAGTTCGCACGTAAGAACTACTTCTACCCGGATATGCCGCGCGATTACCAGATCTCGCAGTACGACAAGCCGACCAACGGCAACGGCTATCTTGATGTGGAACTTGAAGACGGCACTGTGTTCCGCGTGCCGATCGAACGCGCCCACATCGAAGACGACGCCGGTAAGAACACCCACGTCGGTGGTGCTGACGGCCGTATCGAAGGCGCCGATCACTCCCTGGTCGACTACAACCGTGCAGGCGTGCCGCTGATCGAAATCGTAACCAAGCCGATTGAAGGCGCCGGAGACCGTGCCCCAGAAATCGCAGGTGCATATATGCGCGCCATCCGCGACATCGTGCGTGCTCTGAACATCTCCCACGCCCGTATGGAACAGGGCAACATGCGCGCCGATGTGAACGTGTCGCTGCGCAACAGCCCGTCCGATCCGTTCGGCACCCGTTCCGAAACCAAGAACGTGAACTCGTTCCGCGGTATCGAAAAGACCATCCAGTACGAGATCCGCCGTCAGGCCGCCATCCTTTCCGAAGGAGGCGAGATCCTGCAGGAGACCCGTCACTGGGATGAGGCTTCGCAGACCACCGCCGGCGGCCGTGTGAAGTCCGATGCCGACGATTACCGTTACTTCCCGGATCCTGATCTGGTGATGCTGCACATCACCAAGGAGCACATCGAAGAGATGAAGGCCCAGATGCCGGAAATGCCGCGTGAGCGCCGCAACCGACTGAAGGGCGAGTGGGGCTTCAACGATCTGGAGATGCGCGACGTGCTCAACGCCGACGCTCTGGATCTGCTTGAGGAAACCGTCAAGGCCGGTGCCTCTGCAGCCGGTGCCAAGAAGTGGTGGCTGGGCGAGCTGAGCCGTGAAGCCAACAACAAGGGCGTGAGCCTCGAAGAGCTGCCGATCACTCCGGCCGATGTGGCTGAAGTCGAGAAGTTGATCGCCGACGGTAAGCTCAACGACAAGCTGGCCAAGCAGACCGTCGCAGGTGTGCTCGCCGGCGAGGGCACTCCGGATGAGGTCGTCAAGAAGCATGGCTTCCAGGTCGTGTCTGATGACGGCGCTCTTGAAAAGGCCGTGGATGAAGCTCTCGCAGCCAATCCTGACATCGTTGAAAAGCTCAAGAGCGGCAACATGAAGCCGATGGGCGCCATCATTGGTGCCGTCATGCGCGCCACTCGCGGTCAGGCTGACGCGAAGGCCGTCACCAAGATCGTGATGAGCAAGATCAAGTAACGTTTACAACGATTACTCACGATTGCTGAACCGCATGAAAACGCACGTTTCAAAAAACTTGGAACGTGCGTTTTCTTATCTTTCCGAAAGAAAAGGGAAGAGCATAATCGCCAGTTGTTTTTTACGATTACCGCCGTGTCTCTCAATACCAAGTTATGCTGATAGAGGAAGATGTACAACGATTGCCGCCGCGCCAATTCACAGCTGACGTACAGTCAGGTACAATACCCTCGGTATGGGTGCGGCGACGGTCGTGCCTGCAATGACGTAGGGGACAGGAAAAATGCCAGAGAATCTTGAGGCTGCAGCACAGGGGCAGTCGGACCAGCAGTCACGTGATCTGCCGAAGCGTATCGTTGTGCCGCCTATCAAGGGCGAGATGGTGCATCTACGCCCGGCCGCGATCGAGGACCTCGACCGCATGGACGCCATCGAGGCGTATGTCGGCGCTTCCGGAATCACCGGTAAGGACCGGGTTGCCGAGCGTGGCGCGGTGCGTGCGTGGGTGCGTCGTTCCGTGGCATGGTCCCAAGGTGAGGCTCCGTCCGAATCCGGTGTGGGGGACCCGGAATCACGTCGCACGATCGCATGGTCCATCGTCACCGAAGCCGATCATGATGGCGATGGTGAGACTGACGCTGCGGATTCCGACAATGTGATTGGCATGATTTTCCTGATCGATATTGACGGTTGGGCCCGTTCCGCCCGCATTCAGGTGGTGCTTGGCAAGGATTATCGGGGCCGTGGCTATTCGCGAGACATCATGCCGCGCGTGATGACGTACGGTCTTGCACCGGAGCCGGCAGGCCTTGGCATGCATCGCATTTGGGTCGCCGTGCCCGAACAGAACACGCGTTCCGTGTCCGTGTACCAGTCGTTGGGATTCGTGCCTTCCGGCCGCTCCCGCGACGCCCTGTGGAACGCCTCTCAGAACCGTTACCAGGATCTGATCGTTATGGATACGCTGGTTGACGAGTTTGATCCGATCCGCTCGCTTGATGCGTTCGGTATGCACGTGATCGAAGACAATCCGGGCGTCAAGGAGGCCTTGAGCGCACGCGAACATTCGATTGCCATTCGACTGAATGAGAAGGATGCCACGAAACCTGATACGGAAGGTGTGGGTGCCGACGATGCTGCGGCGGTTGCGCAATCCGTGCAGGAAGTTCTTTCTGACGGTGCGGATGATGTGGCTGCGTCCCAGCGGAAGAACGTCGAAGGCGTGGATGCTGCGCGACAAAGCGAGCGTGACGATCGTAAGTCCGTTAACGGTGATGCCGATGTCGAAAACAGCTGGCCGTATACGGCTGGCGAGCGCAAGACGTCGAAGGAAGCTTGGTGGCGTACGCTCGGTCGTGGTCGCAAGCGTGATGTGGAAGGTAAGTGATGAGCGCCGAGGATCTCGATAATTACGAAACCGACGCAGAACTGGCTTTGTATAAGGAATATCGCGACGTTATTAAATTATTTACTTACGTTGTTGAGACGGAACGTCGTTTTTATCTGGCAAATAAAGTCGATTTCAACGTACGTTCTGCCGGTCAGGACGTGTATTTCGACGTGCGTTTGACCGACGCGTGGGTGTGGGACGTCTATCGTTCCAGTCGTTTCGTCAAGAACGTGCGTATCGTCACTTTCAAGGACGTCAATGTCGAGGAAGTACAAAAAACCGATATCGACATTCCTGATTCCATATAGTCGATATGGTCGAGTATCGCTTTGCTCGGCTTGGTATTGCCTGACTTGTTTTATACGGCTTGGCTTGGTATTGCCTGACTTGGCTTGATTTTGTAAGCATTCGCACAAGATGCGATGTTCGTTTCCCTACCCTCGGGTAGACTATCAGGGATTTTTGTTTTCATAAGGAGACCTCAAAGTGACGCAAAAGCAATCCGTGGTGATTATCGGCGGTGGCCCTGCGGGCCTGACCGCTGCTTGGGAGCTCGTCAAGGACGGTGGCTCTGAGAACTACGACGTGACCGTGTTGGAAGCGACCCGCGAATTCGGCGGCATCTCTCGCACTGTCAAGCATGATGGCAACCGTATGGATATTGGCGGCCATCGTTTCTTCTCGAAGGACGAACGCATCATGGATTGGTGGAAGGGAGTCCTTCCATTGCAAGGCGCGCCAAGCTATGATGACAAGAAGCTCGGTCGTGAACACGATATGGAACCGGGCGGCCCGGATCCGGAAGTCGAAGACAAGGTGATGCTCAAGCGTCATCGCGTGTCTCGTATTTACTGGAACCGCCACTTCTTTGACTACCCGATTTCCCTGAGCGCCAACACGTTGAAGGCCATGGGGCCGAAGCTTACGTTGGTTGCCGGTTTCAGCTATCTGAAGTCCATGGTGCACAAGCTGCCGGAAGACAATCTGGAGAACTTCTACATCAATCGTTTCGGCCGCAAGCTGTATTCCATGTTCTTCGAGGGGTACACCGAGAAGCTGTGGGGGCGCCATCCGTCCCAGATTTCCGCCGATTGGGGTGCGCAACGCGTCAAAGGCCTGAGCATTATGGGCGTGTTGAAGAACGCGTTCCAGAAGCTCCTGCCGAAGAAGCGCAGCAATGCTGAGGTCGAAACCTCGCTGATCGAGGAATTCTGGTATCCGAAGTATGGTCCGGGCCAGCTGTGGGAAACCGTTGAGTCCAACTGCGAGGCGGCTGGCGTGAAGGTCATCACCGACGCGAATGTGGTGGAGATTCGCCAGGACGACGGCAAGATCGCTTCCGTGGTGTATGAGGATTCTGAAGGCAACCGCATCGAAATGACGGCGGACGACTTCATTTCCTCCATGCCTGTTAAGGACCTCATCAACGCAGTGGACGCTTCCAGCAAGCCTGCGCCGAAGGACATGACCGAAATCGCCAACGGTCTGCCGTACCGCGATTTCGTGACCGTAGGCCTGCTCGTCAAGCACCTGCGTCTGTCAAACACCACTGACATTCCTACCCTCGGCAATCCGCCGATCGTGCCTGACTGCTGGATTTACGTGCAGGATCCGGGCTACAAGGTCGGCCGTCTGCAGATCTTCAACAACTGGAGCCCGTATCTGGTCAAGGATGTAGACAACACCGTGTGGATCGGCCTTGAATACTTCTGCGAAGAGGGCGATTCCTTCTGGAACATGTCTGACGAGGAGGCGAAGAAGTTCGCCATCCAGGAGCTCACCCGCATGCAGATCATCAACGGCCCGCAGGACGTGCTCGATTCCCATCGTGAGCGTGTGAAGAAGGCATATCCGGCCTACTTCGACACGTACGACCGCATGCCTGAGCTCGTGGAATACCTCGATTCCTTCGGTAATCTGTACTGCGTCGGCCGTAACGGCCAGCACCGCTACAACAACATGGACCATTCCATGGCCACCGCCATCGAGGCCGTCGGCAATATCAAGAATGGCAAGACGTCCAAGAAGAACGTGTGGTCCGTCAATACCGACAAGAGCTACCACGAGGAAAAGTAAGCTTCGGTAAGTCTGACATACTGTTGTTGCAGGCAAAGACCCGTCGTGTGATCACACGACGGGTCTTTTGCATTGTGATTTGTGATTTGCGGTTGGCATGAATACGTTGGCACACCTGCGTTGCGTTGGTCTGGATAACGTTGTATGGTTAGGAAAGTTCGAAAACCGTGATATTTCGCGGCGGACTTTCAGTGGCGGAACATTTCCGTATCTCTTTTTTACAGCTGTCGTGGGCGTGTGCCTGCGGAAGCTAGGGGAAAGGCAAAAACCAGTGGCAACCAGCCCGAATCTTGAAGACATGAAACTGCCTGAGCTCAAGGAGCTCGCCAAGCAGATGGGCCTTCGTGGCATCTCCACCATGCGTAAGCCGGAACTTATAGCGACGCTTCAGGCCGCCCGTTCCGGTGGCGAGGCGCCGGCCGGCGTGACCGTGCGCGTCCCGAAGTCCGCAGCGTTCGCCGCTTCGGCAGTACCGGCAGCTCAGGCCGAGGAGGTCGGCAAGCCTGCTGAGGTTGCCGAAGTCAAGGCCGATGATGCTGAGAATTCCGAAAAGCCGGCTTCCAAAACCTCTGGAAGGGCCCACGTCGAGCGCGCTGAGCGTTCCAGCCGCCGCAAGCAGGCCGAGGCGCCCGGCGAGGATGCCGCGGACGTTATGGCCGCTGTGAACGCTTTGGATAGCCTTGACGAGGCTCCGAAGCGCCGTCGTCGCCGTGACACGGAAGCGGCCACCGATCTGCTCGCCGAATTGGGACTGGATGATGCTTCGCCGAAGCAGGACGACCGTCGTCGCCATCGCAAGGACGATGAGGTCGATGCCGAGCCGCGTCGTCGTCGCCGTGCGGTGGAGGAGCCGAAGGATGAGGATGTCGTGCGCGATCTCGACGACATTCTCGCCACGTTGCCTTCGCAGGGCAACGAGGACGACGAGCGCCATGGCGAAACCGAGGATGGCAATTTTGCACGTCGTGTTCGTGGTCGTGCCAGCGACAGGGACGATCGTGCGGATCATCGCGGACGCCGTCTGCGTGGACGTGACCGCGATTATGACGAGCGTGACGATCGTCGTGGCCGTAACAGTGATCGCAATGATCGCAATAATCGTGCCGACCGTAACGATCGCACGGATCGCAATGTCGAACGTGAACAGCGCCACGAGGAGCCGAAAGAGGATCTCGTGCCAGTCGCAGGCATCGTCGACGTGCTCGATTCTTACGCTTTCGTGCGTACGTCCGGCTATCTGCCGGGGCCAAACGACGTGTACGTCTCCATGGGCCAGGTCAAGAAGTACGGCCTGCGCAAAGGCGACGCGGTGCACGGTTCCATCCGCACCCCGCGTGAGGGCGACCGTCGTAACCAGCGTCAGAAGTTCGTACCGCTGCAGTCCATCGACTCCATCAACGGCATGACCGTCGAGGCCGCGCAGAACCGTCCGCAGTTCAACAAACTCACCCCGCTGTACCCACAGGAGCGTCTGAAGCAGGAGACCGCGCCGGGCAAGCTCACCGGCCGTCTCATCGATATTGTGGCGCCGATCGGCAAGGGTCAGCGTGGTCTGATCGTGTCTCCACCGAAGGCCGGCAAGACTATCACCTTGCAGAACATCGCCAACGCGATCGCCACCAACAATCCTGAAGTCCATCTGATGGTCGTGCTCGTGGACGAACGTCCGGAAGAGGTCACTGATATGGAACGTACGGTGCAGGGCGAGGTCATCTCCTCCACCTTCGACCGTCCGGCATCCGATCACACCACGGTCGCCGAACTCGCCATCGAGCGTGCGAAGCGCCTCGTGGAGCTCGGCCAGGACGTGGTGGTGCTGCTCGACTCCATGACCCGTCTGG
>OLOI01001318.1_pt1 | contig 21646 bp, 14 predicted proteins | sample 1672131 | NCBI WGS metagenome assembly OLOI01 (sample SAMEA3136651, study PRJEB25190) | human gut metagenome
AACCCACGTATCCAGCTTGGAAGGCTGGTGTTCTACCATTGAACTACACCCGCGTCTTAAAGACAAATAATATGATATCACATCTCAGAAAAAATGCAAGCCTTTTTTTTATTTTTTGATCACTTTTTGTCCACTTTATTTTCTGACCGCTATTTTATCTATTTCGGTTCTTTTCCTTCCATTTCCACATATATTTTATCAATCACCTGTTTTCTATCCGATCGGAGTTCCTTTTATGTTTTCCAGATTAAAATCAAAAAATATTATACGGATCTGTTTTCTTTTCCTCGCGGCTTTCTTTGTGGGAACCGGCGCTGCATTTCTGCATGATCATTTCTTTCCAGCCGCTGTTCCCACCTCTTCTGAAGGCAACTGGGGGCTCAGATTCCAAACGGATGGGGATCCCCCTGTCGGCAATGCCACATTTGACGAGTTGAAAAAATTTGATGCCTTTTACGCACAGGACACCGGCGAAAAGGTAATCTACCTTACTTTCGATGCCGGTTATGAAAATGGAAATACACCGGCTATTCTGGAAGCTCTTACGAAACATCAGGCTCCAGCAACGTTCTTCGTCGTCGGCACACTTCTGGAAAGCAATCCAGAACTTATCAAACAGATCCTCGCTGCCGGTAACACCATCGGCAACCATACCTGGCATCACAAAGACATGTCACAGATTTCTACAATGGAATCCTTTTCTGAAGAAATCCAGACAGTTGAAAAACTGTATCGGCAGATCACCGGACAGGAAATTTCCAGATTTTATCGTCCACCACAAGGCAAATACAGCGAAGCCAACCTGAAAATGGCACAGGATCTTGGCTATCATACCTTCTTCTGGAGTCTCGCCTACGTCGACTGGTATCAGGATAGCCAGCCATCCCACGAAGAGGCTTTTGAAAAGCTGCTTGGGCGGATCCATCCCGGTGCCATCGTTTTACTCCACAGTACGTCCTCTACAAACGCTGAAATCTTAGATGAACTTCTCACCAAATGGGAAGAAATGGGTTATCATTTTGCTTCTCTTGATGACCTTATAAAAGCTACTGCATCTTAGGAATTTTTCTCTGTCACTTTATCGGAGGATTCTCTAATCGATCAGTCCATATTTCTTCATCGCATAAGCAATTCCATCTTCTTCAACGGTCTTTGTAATAAATTCTGTATAAGGTTCCAGCACCTGGTCATGCGCGCCCATCGCAATCGCATGCCCGGCATGCTGGAACATTGCCAGATCATTGCTGCTGTCTCCAAATACATATGACTGATCTCTCGTCATTCCAAAATGCTCCAGTACCCAGTCAATCGCAGTTCCTTTTGTATAGCCCTTCAGGATACATTCAAACGTATTACTTCCACGGTCGATTACTTCCATATCATCTTTGATAAATTCAAAAAATGCTTTTACATCACTTTTTTCATCCGTATAAATAAAGATTTTATCATATGGACATCTTCTCTGCTCCATATAACGCTCGATTCCAAGTCCACGGTTGTTCATGTATTTTTTTGTATTTTCCAATCTGTCAAATCTTGAAACTCTTGAAGTGAAATACACATCTTCTGCTCCCTCAAAAATCCCATCAATCTGACATTTTGTCATATAATCAGCGATCTCATCGCCCCTCTCCGGATCCAGATGCTTTTCAAAAATAATTTCTTCATCAAATGTAAAATAAATCCCACATCCACACAAATATCCATCAAATGGAAGTTTTTTCAGTTCCACCGGAACACTGCAGTATGTTCTTCCTGTATTGATAAATAAAAAATGTCCTGCGTCGTGTGCCCTTTTAAGTGCATCTACCGTACTTGCTGGAATCTCTTTTGTAATCTCACTGAGTACGGTCCCATCAATATCAAAAAATAATGCTGCTCTATTCATTCTATCTTTTCCTCCCGGTTATACTCCAATTACACGATACTCATTATACTCATATCTCACCATTATGCGCAACCCTTTTTCATTTTCTGCAAAATATCTGTGATAAATACCATTTTGACTTCTCCATATAAAAGTAATATAATAGATGTTGTACAATTTGAAAAAGGGGTAATAATAATGAATAAAAGAATCGATAAGAAAAAACAGAAAAGAACACTTGAATCAGCAGTAACTGCTACAGCTACATCATCAGCACCGGCTACAGCAACTCCTGTTGTAGAGATAAAAGAAGTTGTAAAAGAAGTCAAAGTACCAGTAGAAGTTCCTGCCAAAAATCCTGCATTCTATGTTCAGTACCAGAGTGCAGAATATACTGTAGCCGCTATCACAGAACGTGTGATCGCTGACTGCAATGCAAAGGGACACGCTGTAGAAAATCCGGAAGCTCTCTCCATTTATCTGAAACCAGAAGATAAAAAAGCATATTACACCCTTGGAGGGTTCAATGGATATATTGAATTATAAAGGAGTATTTTATGGCGCTTAACTTTCAACAGCTTGGAATGCTTGCAAAACTGAAATCCGCATTTTCCACTTTTCAACAGCAGCATCCTAAATTTATGCCTTTTATTCATGCAGTAAAAGGAGATGCATGCCGCAAAGACAGCATCATCGAAATCTCCGTCAAATCTCCGGAAGGACGGAATTATACCACTAATTTCCGTGTTACCGAAAAGGATTTGGAACTTATCCAGATGCTGAAAGATATGCAGGAAAACCAATAAAGTAAAAAAAGCAGGTAAGAAAGGATAAAATTTCTTACCTGCTCTTTTTCTATCTTACTTTAGCATTTCTTTGCTAATACAAAGGAATGGCCTTCCATTTTTATTGCCTGAAGGCTGACTTTTTTACCGGTATATAAATCCATATACTCTCCCTCTTCTTCGATCCAGGCTGTCCGGTCCTCTTCTGCGAAATTAAAAAGTGCTGTCATCTGCTCGCCCTCCAGTTCCCGCACAACTCCAAGGATTCCATTTTCCCAGGTATCAAGCGTCCAGACATTTGCCGATGCGTCAAATACTTTTTCCTTACTTCGGATGGATCTAAGTTTTCCAATTCCATCAAACAGTTCTTTTTGTACCGTTCCTTTTCTCTTTCGTCCGCCTGCCAGCTTCCAGTCAAATTTTCCTCTGTGGATATACCTGGAATCAACCCGTTTTTCCGGATCATTTTTATAAGTATAATCATTTACCTGACCAATCTCATCTCCACTGTAAAGCATTGGAATTCCGGATTGCACCATCATATATGCATGCAGCATCAGATCAAATCTGACTGCTCTTTTTTTCTTTTCTTCATTTTGTTCAAATCCGGCACTTTCAATTCCACACATGGAAGCTGTCGTTGCACAGAATCTGGCATCTCCTGTTATCGGATCTTCATTATAAAGTTCCCCGCGGCTCACACTTTCTGCGATCTTTCCCGTGAAGAAGTCATTCAGATATCTTTTGTGTGGGACTTCCTGCATTCCCCAACCAGAAAGAGTCTGGAAATCCAATCCCCATCCAATATCATCATGACATCTGAGGTAATTTAAGAAAGTATACTCTTTCGGAAGGTTGTTCATAATATCAAGCTGCATCCGTAAAAGTCTGGTATCTCTCGTCGCAACCGTATTCCATGTAGTAGCCATCATGGTTACATTATAAAGCATATGACATTCCGGCTTTTCTATGGTACCAAAATAAGGAACTACTTTTTCCGGTTCCATCACGACTTCCCCTAATAATACAACCGACGGACACACAATCTCCCCGATCATACGCATCATCCTGACTATCGTGTGTACCTGTGGAAGATTTCTGCAGCTTGTCCCCATTTCCTTCCAGATATAAGGAACTGCATCGATCCGCAGAATGTCAATCCCCTGATTGACCAGGAAAAGGAAATTATACATCATTTCGTTAAACACCCTCGGATTCTTATAATTCAGATCCCACTGGTAAGGATAAAAGGTAGTCAACACGTAGTGTCCGATTTCAGGAAGCCAGGTGAAATTCCCCGGTGCAGTTTCCGGAAATACCTGTGGCACTGTTTTCTCATATTCTCTGACATAGTTTTCATTGTCACAGAAAAAATACCGGCTCATATATTCGCCTTCACCCATTCTTGCCTTCTGTGCCCATTCATGATCTTCGGAAGTATGGTTCATTACAAAATCCATACACAGATTCATGTCTTTTTCGTGGCAGGCTTCAGCCAGATCTGCAAGGTCTTCTATGGTTCCAAGTTCCGGCTTTACTTTTCTGAAATCCGCAACCGCATAGCCTCCATCGGATCTTCCCTTTGGCGAATCGAGAAACGGCATCAGATGAACACAGTTTACACCACATTCTTCCAGATACTTAAGCTTTCCTTTGACTCCTCTTAAATTTCCGGCGAAATTATCAATATACAGCATCATTCCCAGCATGTTTTTTTTTCGATACCACGCCTGATCCTTTTCCTTCTCCAGATCTCTCTTTCGAAGTTTCGTATTTCTTGCATGATAGTAATTCTGCATCTGTTCACAGAGTTCTGCAAACATTGCTTCATTATCATATAATTCCATATAGAGCCAGCGAAGCTCATCCATATGCTTCGCCAGTCTCTTTTCAAAAATATCATTTGTTTTTCTCATTTTTACTCGACCATTTCCAGATAAATCTGATATGCTTTGTACTCACCAAATTCAAGCGGCATCGGAATTCCAACTTCCATCAGCGCCTCTGCCGGATAAATTTTTCCAGTATTTGAATCTTTATAGAATTGTCCGGCACACAGACCTTTCATTTTTACATAATTTACTGTCATGTTTCCATGGATTTCAAGCATAACTACATTTACAAGTACTTCTTTCCCATCTTCTGATGCAAATTCCCATGCACCGATTTCTTCTGCGAATGGATTACTCAGTCGATAGTAAAGTCCATTTTGTACAAGCTGTGCATATTTTTTGTATTCTACTATCTGTTCCCTGATCTCTCTGCGCTCTTCATCTGTCATTTTCGCCGGATCCAATTCATAGCCGAAGGTTCCTGCCATGGCACAGACACCTCTTGTATGGAGTGATGTCTTTCTTCCTGTCTGATGATTCGGAACTGCAGATACGTGAGATCCAACTGCAGATACCGGATACCCAAAGGATGTTCCGTATTGGATCCTTACACGATCCACTGCATCGGTATTGTCACTGCACCAGATCTGTGGTGTATAATACAGCATTCCCGCGTCAAAACGACCTCCACCACCACTGCAGCCTTCGATCAGAAGGTCTGGATAGCGGCTTATAATACGCTCCAGGAAATCATAAAGTCCAAGCATGTAGTCATACTGCACACTGCCCTGTTCTTCTGCTGTCATAGAATATACTTCTGCCATACTTCGGTTCATATCCCATTTTACATATTCGATATTTCCCTGATCGAGCACCTGACACATCTGCTCATAAACAGCATCCACAACTTCTTTTCTCGAAAAATCAAGGAGCAGCTGGTTTCTTCCTTTTACCGGTTTTCTTCCCGGAATCTGAATTGCCCAGTCCGGATGTTCACGGTAAAGATCACTGTCTTCATTTACCATCTCCGGCTCAAACCAGAGCCCGAATTTAACACCTAACGCATTGATCCTGCTGATCAGGTCACCAAGACTTCCCTGCAGCTTTTTTTCATTAACCTTCCAGTCGCCAAGTCCACTGTTGTCATCATTTCGACTTCCAAACCATCCATCGTCCAGTACAACCATATCGATTCCCAGATCCTTTGCCTGCTCGGCAAGATGATAGATATCTTCTCCCGTAAAATCAAAATAGCATGCTTCCCAACTGTTGATCAGTACCGGTCTTACTTTTTCTTTATATTTTCCGCGACACAGATTTTTACGGATACATCTCTGCAGATTCTGGGAAAGCTTTTCAAGTCCCTGATTGCTGCAAGTTAAAATAACTTCTGGGATCACAAATTCCTCTCCTTTTTTCAGTGGATAAGAAAACTGTTCTTCCTGCAGTCCCATCTGCATTCTTGTCTGCCCGAACTGATCCTTTTCTACTTCTGCTTTAAATCCTCCGCTGTATACAAAAGACATTCCATAACAGGTACCGGCATCTTCTGTCGTTTCTTTTTCTGCCAGTATCATCATCGGATTGTACTGATGGCTGGATGTTCCTCTGCGGCTTCCAATTACAAAAGCTCCATGTCCTACCGATGTTCTTTGCATATTTCTTTCCATCGCATGGCGGCCGTAAAATGAAATTACGTCAAATTCACCATGAACGAAATCGATACACGCTGCTTGGGCTTTTGTCAGTCTGATTTTATCTTCTTCTGTATTGATCACTTTTGCACTTCTTGTGATTACATCATACTCCGGAAGAACTCCATAAAGTAATTCTACCTGTAATCCTGTCACCTGATCTTTCATATAAATGATCAGAGTCTGGGCTTCCTCTTCGGCAGCATAAACCGCCGGAAGTCCCTTCAAATTGTATTTTCCATCACAAATCTCATATCCCTGATATCTTAAATCGCATCCCAAAGAACCATCTGCATTTACAAGATCAAGCACCGGACTTCGGAAATCTCCTGTCAGTCGACACGGAAATTCCTGCGGCAGCGCATCAAGAGAATATGTTCTGTCATTTCCTGCATCCTGCGGATTTCCTGAGAAGCCACGGTCTGCATAGGTCAGAAGATAATCCATAACTCCATCTGTCTTTCTTCCATAATATAAATGCAGTAAAAATCCATATGCATCAATTTGCATCTGATACGTTGTATTTTGGGTATGTAATGTAAATGTTTTTGCTTTCTCGTTGTATATGATTCCCATATTCTTCTCCTTAAGCTTCTGTCAAATTTATTTTACTGCGCCATTTACAACACCGTTCAGAATCTGTTTCTGACAGATCAGATAGAAAATCAAAATCGGAAGCAGTGCCAGTAAATAGGATGCAAATGCAAGATTATAATTGGTTCCAAATTGTGTCTGGAATGTCATCTGTGCAAGTGGCAGTGTGTTCACATCACTACCTGCCAGAATTACAAGTGGTGTCATAACATCATTCCATGTACCAAGTGCTGTAAGTACCGCTACTGTTGCATGCATCGGTTTCATGATTGGGAAAATAACGCTCCAGTAAGTTTTCCAGGTTGTTGCCCCGTCTACATGTGCAGCCTCTTCCAGTGCCAGCGGAATATTTTTCAGATAACCGGAGTATAAGAGCACATTCATCGGCATATAAAATACAAGATAACACAAAATAACACCGAAAATATTGTCAATTCTCATCTGTGCTGTCTGCTTCACAAGTGGCATCATCAAAATTGCAAATGGAACAAACATACCGCTTACAATATAAAGATAGGCTACTTTGTAAAATTTACTGGTACTTTTACTTCTTCCGATCACATAACCGATCATAGAATGAATCAGAATGGAAAGAACTACCGTTACAATCGTTATCAGCACACTGTTGCCCAGTGAATGCCAGAAATCTGTTACACGCATTGCTTCTGCAAAGTTAGAAAAGCTCCAGCTTTTTGGCAGTGATAAGATTCCGGAAATACTGTTTGTCATTTCCGACGGTTTCTTAAATGCAATCACAACTGTAAGATAAAGAGGAAAAATAACGGTTACAAGACCCAGAATCAATAAAATTGTGATTGGCCAGTTTACTCTTTCTTTCACCTTTACTTTCATTATAACTGTTCCTCCTTATTTCCCAAAAAGTTCATCTGTAATACAGAGATCACAACGATCACTACAAAGAACACAACTGCATTGGCACTCTGGAACCCAAACTGTCCTCCGGCCATACCATTGTTATAAATCAAAAATGAAATTGATTCTGTACTCTGCGCCGGACCTCCTTTGGTAAGAGCCATGATCTGATCAAATACCATCAGAAAATTCTTCATGCAAAGTACCATATTGATGGTAAAGAATGGAAGGATCAGTGGAAATGTCAGATTCTTGAATTTTTTCCATCCGGTCGCTCCATCAAGAGAACCTGCTTCGTATACATCCTCCGGTACCGTCTGAAGTCCGGAAATATAAATAATCGTATTCATTGCAACAGACTGCCATGCACATACAATTACGATCGCAACCCATGCCCATTTTGAGCTTGCCAGGATACTGTCACCTTTTCCGCCCATCATTTTTACAACTGTCGGAAGAATATAAGTGAAAAAGTAATTGAAAATATAGCCCACTACAAGTGCTCCTAAAATATTTGGAACGAAATACATTCCTCTGAGTGCACTTTTAAATTTAATTTTACTGTTTAATCCAAGAGCTAAAACAAGACTTAACACATTTACAACTATTGTTGCAACAATTGCAAGCTTGAATGTAAACAGGTAGGATTTCCCGACTCTTGCATCAGTAAATAAGTCTGTATAATTCCGAATACCTACCCACTCAAACTCGCCATATCCTCGAAAATTTGTAAAACTATAAATAACACCTTTAATAAGTGGCAGCGTATTAAAGCAGAAAAACAACGCAAGTATCGGTATCGTAATCAGTAAAAATGTCCGCTCTCTGCCATTCATCCTTTTCAATTTATTCATGATCTGTATCCCTCCTACTTGCCTGCTTCATAATCTTCCATCATACGAATGATATCCCTGTTATATCTGATCCAGTCTTTGTCAAATTTTTTCAGGAATGCGTCAACATCCTGGTTTATGAGAAATGTCTGGATTTGTGCATCGACTGCCATTTCTGACGGATAATAGTGATCCTGGTAATCCGCCATACGGTTATCCTGAATATATGGTTTCATATCTTCCAGTTCCGGAGCTAATGCAAAATCTTCGTCTTTACAAGGCACCGCATTCTGTGCATCTAAGTATGCCTGGATACTATCATGATCCATCAGGAAATCAAGTACTTCATATGCCGCTTCTTTATTTTTACATGCATCCATCACGCAGAACTGAAGGTCTACTCCTGAATTTAATACATTGTCCTCTTCAGAATCATTAGCCGGCATAACAAAGGATCCGATATTCATATCCGGATTTACAGATTTGATCTGCGGAATTGCATAGCTTCCGATTGTATACATCGCTGATTCACCATTTGCAAATGCAGTACATGCATCGTTGTATCCGTATCCAAACGGTCCATCTTCACCATAATTTAACAATTCAAGCATTTTTTCTGCCACGTGCGGATATTCTTTGGAGAAGGTTGTTTCTCCCTTATTCACCTGCTGACAAACATCGGATGGTGCAAGTCCGACTGCAAGTGCATTCCAAGGTGCAAGGCAGGTCCAGGTATCTTTATATCCAAAATAAAGTGGCTGGATTCCTTCATTCTGAATCTCCTCGCAAAGAGAAATAAATTCATCCCAGGTCTGCGGAATCTCCCATCCATGTTCCGCAAACATATCTTTGTTATAGAGCACTCCTGCCGCATTTGCCACATACGGAAGCCCATATGTTCCTTCTGTCGGAACAAACTCCAATCCTTCAATAATATCCAGATAAGCAGGTTTCACCTCACTAAGTCCTTCATAATCTGAAAGGTCAGCCAGTATTCCTGAATCAACAAAATACGAATAATTGATATCTCCTCCGATTCCGATAATATCCGGATAATCTTCTCTGATAAAACGTGTTTTCAAAATTGTTGTCGCATCATTTGGGGAAGATATTTTTAAATGGATATCATCATGTGTCTCATTAAATTCTTTTTCGAGCTGTTCAAATATATCTACCGCCTCCGGTTTATACTGAACAAGTTCAATTTCCACTTTTCCGCTTTTTGAATTTTGCTGACATCCCTGTAATACTGCTGATGCCATCAGAATACAGGACATTCCCAAAACAATTGTTGCTCTTTTCCTTCTCATTTTTTCTCCTTCCTCACAGGTATATTCGTTTTTAGTTACCGCTCGATATATCAAGTACTTTCTTTATAGTTGTATTATAACATACCATTATGCGACTAAAAATATCATTGTATTTGAATTTTTATTCCAAAATGCTATTATTTTCTTCTTTTTTGCTAAAGGTATAGCATTTTGGTATATTTTAGTTGCAATCTATTTATTAAATCAGTAGAATAAATATATATATCAACTGACTTAACATCTGCTAAACATCATTTTTTCACGGCAGAGCACCTATGAGAAAGGAATTATTATGAAAGAACTTATGTTTTCAGTATTTCCAAGCGAGAATTTTGTCGATCTTGGATTGTATCAGTTTGGTTACGAACAATGTGAACCGGCGCATAGTTTTGGTCCTGCCGTCCGTAATCATTTTCTTTTTCACTACATTATCTCCGGCACCGGAATTTTAATGGCAAATGATTCTCACGGTGTAACACAGACCTATCACGTAAAAAGTGGCCAGGGCTTCATGATTTTCCCCGGTCAGATCAATACTTATATCTCTGATGAAAAACTCCCATGGGAATATACATGGATTGAATTTGACGGACTACGTGCAAAGGAAACCATTGAACTTTCCGGACTTAGTTTGGATAATCCGATTTATAAAGCTACTTCTAAGGATCTGCGTGAAATACTGAAAGAAGAACTTCTCTATATTGCAAGTCACGGAGACGCTACACCATTTCACCTGATCGGGCATCTCTATCTTGCAATTGATGCTCTTATTCGTTCTACTTCCATCATGCAGACATCGAAAATCAGCCGTCTTCAGGATTTTTATATCCATGAAGCCCTATCTTATATAGAGCAGAATTTCCAAAACGATATTTCTGTCGAAAACATCGCTGCTGTATGCGGATTAAACCGCAGTTATTTCGGAAAAATTTTCAAAGACGGAATTGGAAAATCTCCTCAGGAATTTTTGTTGAATTATAGAATGATTAAAGCTGCTGAATTATTAAAACTGACAAAGCTTTCCATTAAAGATGTAGGAAATGCAATCAATAAAGGTATTCAAAAAGTCTGTGAAACTGGAAAAAAGGTTGTAAAAACAGCGGTAGATTGGGTAGATGAACACAAAACAGAACTTGGAGTGATTGCAGGAGCAATAGGTGTTAGTGCGATAACAGTTTTAACTTTTGGAGCAGGTGGAATTGTAACAGCAGCAGTTGTAGGTGCTAGTGTAGGTGTAAGTGCCACAGCAACAGTTGATATTGTAAGAGGAGAAACTTCCAGTATTGAAACGTATATTGGTTCAGCATTTGGTGGTGCATTAGGTGGAATTTTGGGAGCACCTTCAGCTATAGGAAAAGTAGGTACAACTATAGGCGCTTCTGAAAAGATACTAAATTTTTTATCAAAGCCCTTTATTATTGGAGGGATTTCAAGTGGAACATCAACATTAGTTGGGGAAAGTCTTGAAACGATGACAGGAACAAATAAAAGGGGAATAGAACAAATCGGCTTGGATGTACTTGAAGATTTGATTTTAGGAGGTATCTTAGGCGGTATAGGATCAAAAATAAAAATAAAAGGATTAAATGCAGGAAGAAATAACTATCAAGCAATTTTTGCAGGAGGAATAACAAGGCTTGTTAATGGGACAGGTGCAATGCATCTTAAAACATTATTAAAAGGATATATTGCACAATTAGTTGAATCGATAAGAGATGGAGTAGCAGGAGAGATATATGATTATATAAAAACAGAATTATTTGGTTGTGGGGAGGCATAAAATGGAATTTAGTATTTTTAGACTTGAAATAAGAGGGATATTGTTTGGAATAGCAGTATTATGTTATATAGTGTATTGTATAAAAAAAAGAAAGTTTTTATTTGCACTTTTTTTAAAGAAAAAAAGTGTTGTAGAGCAATATAAATATAACGGTAGAAATGATATTAAATTACTTAGAGGTGCTAATTTAATGTTATTAATAACGGTAATTTTTATTTTAGTATATATAATGAAAATTATTTTTGATATTCCGTACATAATTAATAAAGAATATTTTTACATTAAAGGCTATACTATTGAACAAAGTCATGGTGGTGCGGATGTTTCTCATGAACGTAGAAGCATTTTTGTAAAGGATGAAGATACAGGAAAAGTATTTGAAATTACAGTTTTTTCAGAATACATTGATGAAAACGAGTTTTTAGAAGTTGAATTTTTGCCACATACCAAATATGGAGCAATTATTTCGAGAGAAAAATCGAGATGATTAGGTTAATTGGAAGTTACCATACGAAAGGAGAAAGAAATATATGGAGAGGAACAATATATCCATCAGAACATACAAAAGAAAACCGCAGATCTGGTTTGGAACAGAAGCAGATTCGTTTTCTTATGACTTTGTATGGCATCTTCCAATACAGATGTATCTGGATGGAGATATCTTGAGGTTCAAAAGAGAGGGAAATATTCCGATTTTTTTGAATCATCAGGTTGTGAATGAGGAGAAGATTTCCATTAAAAATGGCGATCAGATACAGATTGAAGAGCTTTCGATTACATTTTTTAAAGAAAAACTGGAAGTTCAGGCAGATACAGAATGCTTTGAAACAACCTTACTTCTAGAACGCCAGGAAGAAGAATATTTTGAAGGCTTTCCTTTTTATAAGCGTTCTCCAAGAGTTGTATATCAGAGAAAAGAGGAAAGGGTGGAAATTAAAGCTCCTCCCAGAAAAAAAGAAATGTCCAGAGGCAGTCTGGCACAATTGATTATTCCTCCCCTTTGTATGATGGCACTTACCATTGCCATGGGTGTGTTTATGAAACGAGGACCTTATATGTACATGACAGCAGGAATGACTGCCATTACCTTAATCTTTTCCGTTCAAAGATATGTAAGCGAAAAACGGAATATTAAGCAGGAAAATAAGGACCGGGAAATCATGTATGATGATTATCTTCTTCGCAAACGAAAAGAAATTAAGAAGTTAAGGGAAGAAGAAAGGGAAGCGATTGATTATCAGACACCAACACTTCCAATGTTGCAGGACATGGTACTGGAATACAGCAGCCGTATTTATGAACGATCTATTTTAGATGATGACTTTTTAAAGGTAAATTTAGGATACCGAAAAGGTGAGTCCCAGATTACCGTTTCTTATGAAGATAAGGAACTGGATATGACAAAGGATGAATTGATTGACCGGGCGAAAAAAATACCGAAGGAATTCCAAAAAGTAGGGCAGATCCCCGTAGAGATTGATCTGAAAAAGGCACATTTAGGTCTGGTAGGAAATAAGAGAAATATCCATGAGCAGTTGAAATATCTGCTTGCACAATTAACTTTTTTCCAAAGTTATAGAGAACTGCAGATTGTGTTTATCCATAGTGGAGCATATACAGAGGATTTCCAATATATGCGCTGGTATCCGCATCTGCGATTGGAATTTATCAATGTGATTGGAGAGATTTATTCGGAGCAGATTCGAGATCAGATATTAGGAAGCATTCAGCAGATTTTAAAAGAGAGAAAACTAAAACAGGAAGAAGAAAAGAAAGCGCACATTTTCTTTCCCTATCTGCTATTTATCATTGATGAACCAAAATTGATTTTAAATCATGCGATTATGGAATACCTGCAAAGCAGGGAAATGGAATTAGGCTTTAGTATGATTTATACGACTGATCAGCAATCCAATTTGCCGGAAAATATCAGAACAATCTGTATTTTAGACAACTCAGAGGAAGCCCATCTTTTATTAGAGGAAGGGGAAAGGAAGAACCTTCGATTTGAAGTGCAGCATACGGAAGGAATTCCGTTAGAGAAAATGGCAAGAACACTAAGTCCACTCATACATGAACAGGGAATTACTTCGCAGGTACCAGACAAACTGACCTTTTTTGAAATGTATGGAGTAGATAACACAGAACAACTGGAAGTGGAAAAACGATGGGAGTCCCATAGTGCTTATAAAAGTCTTGCCGTTCCGATTGGTGCAAAGGCAGAAAATGATTTTACAGAACTAAACCTTCATGAAAAAGCACACGGACCGCATGGCCTTGTGGCAGGTACAACCGGTTCGGGTAAATCAGAAACCATTCAGACGTATATTTTGTCGCTTGCAGTGAATTTCCATCCCCATGAAGTTGGTTTTCTTTTGATTGACTATAAAGGTGGGGGAATGGCAAACTTGTTTGCAGATCTTCCGCATCTTTTGGGAACGATTACAAATTTAGACAAAGCAGAGAGTATGCGTGCAATGGCATCTATTAAGAGTGAACTGGCACGCAGACAGCGTATTTTTGCGGAGTATGGTGTAAACCACATTAATGATTATCAGAAATTATTCCGTATGGGGAAAGCAGAAGAACCGCTTCCGCATCTGTTTATCATCAGTGATGAATTTGCGGAGTTGAAGAAAGAACAGCCGGAATTTATGGCAGAATTAGACTCTACTTCCCGTATTGGACGAAGTCTTGGAGTACATTTGATTCTGGCAACACAGAAACCATCGGGGGTAGTAGATGACCAGATTTGGAGTAACTCAACGTTCCGTTTATGCTTAAAAGTACAAAATGCAGCGGATAGTAAAGAAATGCTCCATACGGCAGATGCAGCAAATATCACACAGGCAGGACGTGGATATTTACAGGTTGGAAATAATGAAATTTATGAATTATTCCAGTCTGCATGGAGTGGTGCAGCCTATGGTACAAAAGAAGAACAAAAAGAGGAAGATGACAGAGTTTATCTGTTGAATGCACTTGGACAAGGAGAAGCGTTAAATAAGGATTTTAGTGGAACAAAGGAAAGCAAGCAGTTAAAGAAAAGCCAGTTAGACGTGGTGGTAGAACATCTTCAGAAGGTTTATGAAGAAGAACACTGCGTGAAAGTGAAAAAGACATGGCTTCCATCTCTGGCATTTCAGATACAGTCTCCTTATGTGTTGGACATTCAAGATAGTGTAAACTTCCAAAAGGTTGATCTGAAATTAGGAATTGGTATAATGGATATTCCAGAGGAACAGGATCAGACAGAATATATCCTAGACTTTGAAAAGAATGGACATTTCTTGTATCTGTCTTCCAGTGGATATGGAAAAACCATGCTGCTTACACAGATTATTTTAGGGTTGTCTGCTAAAAATGCAGTGAAAAATCTGAATTTCTATCTTTTGGATTTAGGAAACAGTGGAATGATCCCATTAAAGCAGCTTCCTCATGTGGCAGATTACATGAACATTGATCATGAAGAAAAGATAGGAAAATTTCAGAAATTAATTCTGGAAGAAATCAAAGAGAGAAAGAAAAAACTGGCACGTGCCATGGTACAGAATTTTTCTGTATATAATGAAACACAGCCAGAGCCATTAAAAGCTATTGTAATTGTGATTGATCAGTATGAAGTCATAAAGGAATTGGGAGAAAGTATAGAAAACTTTATACAGAAAGTGTCAAGAGATGGTGCAGGACTTGGCATTTACCTGGCAGTTAGTACATCGAGAGACGGAGCAATGAGAAGTGCAGCCAGAAACAATTTCAAAGTCAGAATCGGCGGTTTTAATTTTGATGAAAGTGAACTTTCTTCCTTTGTTGGAAGAAGTTCATATAAATTGCCGGAAGAACATAAAGGAAGGGCTTTGGTAAAAACAGACAGTATCCATGTGATGCAGTTGTATACTCCGGTTCCTTTTGAAACGGAGAAAGAATATAATCAAAATCTAAAAGAACTTATTTCTGAAATAAGTCAGAAATCTTCGGAAGAAAAAGCAAAAGAAATCCCGGTTATGCCGGAAGAACTTACCATGCCAATGCTTCCTTCTTATCCGGGATATGAAAAGACAATCTGCAAAGTGCCGATTGGATTGGATACCGATACATTACAAGTATATTATCTGCCAATGGAACAGGCTCCGGCATTTATTCTTGGAAATGCAAAGACAGGAAAGACAAATGTGATTAAAAATATGCTTACCCTGCTGTCAGATGAAAAGGTGTATGTATTTGATAATAAGAGTCATGAACTTGCTGCTTATCAGTCAAAAGAAAATGTAGTTTATGCAGGAGATAAGAGTGCTGTTGCTGCATCCTTAAATCAGATCAAGGAAGAGGTTTTTGCAAGAAAAGAAGAATATGAAGAAGCAAAACTGGATGATGTTTCCATGAGCATGGAAACATTTGTGAAAACACTTCCACCAATTTATGTAATGGTAGATATGCTTCAGGAACTGTATGAGAATGTAGAAGAAGATAACAGCAGGATCGATATTTTGGAAGAAGCAGTCCGATACGGTATTTATGTATTAGTCACTTCAGAATTTAAAGTGAAGAAGATGACACGGAGTAAATTTATCGAAATGCTTTTGGCAAGCCGGGAAGTTTTAATTCTTGGAAACATCAAAGATCAGCTATTGTTCAGTTACACCGGAGTTCGGGAAGAAAATCGAAAGGTGGAATTTGGTTATTACCACAATGCAGGTGTGAATCGTAAGGTAAAATTGATTTTTCACAGGGAAATGAAATAAGAGAGAAAAGGGATATTATAGACGGATAAGACGCTGTAATATTCCTTTTCTATTTATATAAAAAAGTTAGAAGAGGATATGGTAGAATGCACAAAAAAGCACATGAAAAGATTGAAAAACAGGGCGAAATCATGTAAAATAAAGAAAAAATTGTGAAAAAAGAAACGTGATTTTATGAGTGTGAAACGAATGATTTTTGACGAGATGGGACAGAAAATATCAGCAGAGAAGAGTCATCTGTCATCGGTTATAAAAGAAAGGTGGAAGATAGATGAAGAGAGTATTCCAGGTAAGCGAGATCACACAGCTGTGTAAGGATATCAAAAGCATCTTAGAGCAGTGCAAGGAGCACGTGTCTGCCATGAGAACTTATGCAGACCAGGCAGGGGAAGCACTGGACGCAGTGCCTTCTGAAGCCCGCTATGGGATAGCTGTCCATGATGTTTCCCAGTTACGCAGCGCCTTAAAGACGGAACAGATGGAGACCGCATTGACAAAATTGGAGAAATGCCGCCAGAGAGCCTGCGACTTGATCCCGGCAGCCGATACGGACTATGCATCCCAGACAAAAGAACTCATTAGGGTGACGAAAAGTCTCCAGACACTTTTGGAGGAGATGGAACAGTTTTTAATAGATACCCCGCTTACTACGGACTACTCTGCATTCAAAAAAGCCTTTGAAGAAGTGCAGGCAAGGTGGAACAAGGTGACGGAAGATGGGGAAAAGGCAGTGGAAAAGCTGATGGCAAACATCAAGGGAGCGGAAACCATCTGCCATGCCTTTTCCAAGGACCCGGTAAATTTAAGCACGGGAAACTTTATCTATGACCGGATCGACCTAGAGATTGGCGGAAGGGAGTCGTTTGCTTTCCGCCGTTTTTATAATGCCATCAATGCACATAAAGGTGCGCTTGGAAAAGACTGGAACCATAATTATGAGGTGCATCTGGAGTTTACAGACGGGGAGGCAGTGCTTCTTCGGGAGGACGGAAAAGAGGAGCGGTTCTTCTGGGAAAAAGATCGTTACCTTTCCCTGTTTGCCAGCGAAGGTGCTTTGGAAAAAGAGGAAAACGGATATACTTACCGTACAAGAGATCAGAAAACATACCGCTTTGACAAAAAAGGGAAATGCCTGGAAACCGAGTCTCTTACAGGCAGCCGCATCACGTTTACTTATGAAGAGGAAGCACCGTTTCGACTGGTGAAGGTCCAAAAGGAAACAGGGGAATTTTTTGCCTTTTTCTATGACACAGAGGGCATGCTGGAGCGTGTAGAAGACCATACGGGAAGATGCGTGGCATACAAGTATCAGGGAGAACTTTTGAAGGAAGCCACACTTCCGGACGGGAATGCTTTCCGTTACGGTTATACCCCGCAGGGAAAACTGGAGCAGGTGGAGAACCCAAGGGAGATTGTGACAGTAGAAAACTTCTTTGATGAGGAGAACCGCACTACGCTGCAGAAGTTCCCGGACGGGACACAGATGTCTTATGTATATGACGAGGAAAAGAAAACAGTGGAGCTTACCGAGCGCAACGGAAGCCGTGTGGTTTACGTCCATGATGATAAGTACCGGGATATCAAGCATATCCACAGCAACGGGGAGGAACGCTTTGCCTATAACCAGAACAATCAGAAGACCTTATATGTGGACCGCCTGGGGAATAAAACCCAGTATGCCTATGATCCGGCAGGAAATCTGGTGCGTGTGATCGACGCCCTTGGAAATAAGACGGAAATCCGGTATGGAGAAAAGAACCAGCCAACCGGGATCAAGATAAACGGAAAGGAAAAACTGTGCGGGGAATACGATGCCCAAGGAAGGCTTGTAAAAACCAAAGATGCCCTTGGAAATGAAGTGGAGATTACTTATACAGCGTCCGGGTGGCCGCAGACGATCCTGCAGGCAGACAAAAGCAGGATCACGCTTTCCTATGATGCAAGGGGAAACATCACAGAGATGGAAGATGCACAGGGAAATGTCACCCGGTATGGGTATGATGCCCTGAACCGGATGACAGAAAGCATAGACGGAAAAGGGAATGTTACCCGTTACACCTATGATATCATGGGCAATGTGACCTGTGTGGAAAATGCGGAAGGAAACTGCCAGAGCTACGAATACAATGCAAGCGGAAAAGTAACAAAGGTAACGGACTTTGACGGGGAAAGCATCCAAAGGGAATATAATGTCTTAAACCGCCCAAGCAAGGTCATTGATAAAGAGGGAAGGGAAACCCTCCTGACCTATGACAGCATGTGGAACCTTGCCAGAGTGACAACACCGGACGGGGCAAGGACGACCTATCTTTATAACGAAGAGAACCTGCTATCCCGGATCAAGTATGCAGACGGCGCCGTGGTACGCTATACCTACGATGCCAATGGAAACCGGATTGGAGAGGAAGATGAAAACGGGGCAAAGACCACGTTTGTTTATGATGCCCTTGGAAGAGTGGTGGAAGTCAACGGGGAAGAAGGACTCCACTATGCCTATCGGTATGACGGGGAAGGAAATCTCATCGAGGCGGAGGATGCCCTTGGAAATAGGGTATCCATGGAATACGATGGAAACGGAAATCTGATAAAGGAAACCAACCAGCTGGGGGAAAGCCGCAGTTATGCGTATACGCCACTGGGAGATGTGGAAAGCATTACCGATGAGGCAGGGCGGACCACTTGTTACCGGTATCAAAAAGGCGGATTATTAGAAAAAATCCGATACGCAGATGGGACAGAGGAAGCCTTTACCTATGATGCCAACGGAAATCTGGAAACCCATACCCTTGCCACCGGGTTTGTGCTGCGTTATGGATATGACAGCATGGACCGTATCGTAGAGATCACGGGAAGTGAAGGGGAGAGGAAATCCTATACCTACGATGCCCTTGGAAACGTGACTTCCATGACCGACGGGGAAGGGAATACGACCCGGTATGCCTATACCTTAAGCGGGCAGCTTGCGAAGGTGACGGATGCCCTTGGAAATGAAACGGAATATCAATACGATGTCTGTGACCGTCTCATTGAGATCCGCCAGTATGGCGTAGAGGGAAGCCTAAAGGATGATACAGAAGTATCCGGTATGGATGCAGAACTTTTGGAAGCAGAGAGACAGAATGGAAGAAACCGGCAGTGTCAGATCACCCGTTATACCAGAGACCTGCGGGGACAGGTCACAGAAACTGTCGATGCACTGGGACAGAAGGAAACCTACACCTATGATAAAAAAGGACAGCTCCTTGGAAAACTGGATAAGGAAGGGTATCTGACCAAGTATGCTTATACAAAACAGGGAGACTTATCCGGTATCCAGTATGCAGACGGAAAGGAAGTGAAACTGTCCTATAATCCGCTCCGGCAGCTGATTGAGATACAGGACTGGCTGGGAAGCACAAGGATCACCCCGGATGAACTGGGCAGGGCAGAAAAGGTGCAGTACCCGGATGGAAGGGAAGTATCCTATACCTATGGAAAAGCAGGAGAGAGAAGAAGCATTACCTATCCGGATGGAAAGACAGTATTCTATGGCTATGATGAGCAGCTCCGTCTTTCAGAATTAAAGGAAGGGGACAGCATCATCACCTATGGATATGATCCGGTGGGAAGATTGTGTGAAAAGCAGTTCCCGAATGGAACAAAGACTACCTACCGTTATGACAGAAAGGACCAGCTGACAGAACTGGTGCATCAAGACCAGGAGGGCATCCTTGACCGCTACACCTATCTGTATGACCTTTTGGGAAATAAGACCGGAATTAGAAAAGAAAGAAGAGGGCTGGAGCGTGAGAGCGGACAGTACCGTTATGGGTATGATGCACTGGGCAGGCTGTCAGAAATCCAAAAGGACGGAGAGATCCAGACACGGTATGGTTATGATGCTTTTGGAAACCGTACATGGAAAGAAGAAAGCGGGGAACAAACCTTCTATCAGTATAATGCCCTGAACCAGATGGTAAGCGAAAGACAGGGGGAAATCCGCAAAGAGTACGGTTATGATAAGAGAGGAAACTTAACCGCTGTCCTTGAAAACGGGACATGGAAGAAGCAGTATGTCTATGGAGCAATGAACCGTCTGGAAGAAGCGGTGGATGCGGCAGGCAAACAGGCAAGGTATCAGTATAACGGGCTGGGACACCGGGTAGGAAAACAGGAGGGTGTCCTTCCAAAAGAAAAACTGGAGAAGCTGGACCCGCAGAGAAGAGTCGGTATGGAGATCGGGAACAGCCGCCAGATTACCTATACCCTGGATTTAACCAGACAGTACCATAACCTTCTGGAGCGGACAGAAGAAAGCCGAAACCAGAGATACTTCTGGGATGGGAACGTGGCAGCGTATGAGGAGAATGGGGAAAGAAACTATTACTTTCAGGATGAACTGGGAAGCCCGCTGAGGATTGAAGATAGTTTCGGAACAATCAAAGAGAACTATGGATACGGAGCCTTTGGGGAAGATTTGTATCAGAACCAGGGGGAGATACAGCCGTTTGGCTATACGGGATACCAAAGAGATGAGATAGCAGGAACCTACTATGCCCAGGCAAGAGAATATCTGGCAGAGAGTGGAAGATTTAATAGTGAAGATCCTATCAGATACAAAACAAATTATTATGTGTATTGTTCAAATAATCCTTTAAATTTTATTGATACATTAGGGTTAAAAGAAAATGCTTGTAATAATGACAGTGTTGATATACCAAAGGAAATTGAAAAGATTTCTTCGAGTTTAAGAAATGTATCTTTAGTAGAAAGATTTACTGAACTTACAATTTCTGGAAGATTGGATAGTATATTAGAAATTTTCGGTTTTGAGAAAGATGCTTCCGGTGTTTATCATGTTAGGCAAACTGCTTGGCAAAAATATTTTGGATATAATGATTTATACGATTGGTTTTTTGATGCTGCAACAGACATGAAACGAAAAAAATTTCCGTTTACTACAGAATCTGGTGAAAAATATATAATATGGATGTGGAAAGGGGACTACATCAATTTAGGAGTGGGAGCAGAAACAGGTATATATTACGGGGGAGAACCACATTGGAAAACAGGTGTAGAGAAAGCTTTACCAATGAAATTAAATGTTAGTTATAAAGGAGAAGAAATAATAAATTATAAACCTACGCAAGAACAATGGTGGATTACAGGTTTTTATCCTCCAATTCAATCTGCGGATGCAGATGATATAAAAGTAGAAGGAGAAATAGATTTTAAAAATGCACCTGAAGAAGTTTGGCAGGCTTTTTACAATAAGTATGGAAAAAGTAAAAAATATGAAAAGATGTTTGAGTTTGATACACTAAATAAAGTGGTAATATATACTTGGTAAGAGGAGA
>OLOI01001319.1_pt1 | contig 21637 bp, 22 predicted proteins | sample 1672131 | NCBI WGS metagenome assembly OLOI01 (sample SAMEA3136651, study PRJEB25190) | human gut metagenome
AACGTGAATTGATGTTTGCCCTTGCAAGCGTGCTCCAGTCACCGCTGAATACCACTCTGCCGTTTTCTGCAACAACATTATCAATGCCCAAAAATCTCAGCTCGTTGGCGCAAATGCCCTCCAATCCGAAAATGCAGGGCGCTGAAAATTTTAAATTCATAAAACCTCCGTAAATATAATTTATAATAAATTCCTGCAAAGTAAAACGGGTATCGGTTTTTCCGATACCCTATCGTTTATATATAAATTAATCAGCTGTAGGTTCAAGCACACCATAGCCGCCGTCAGCACGTTTATAAACAACATTCACCTCATCTGTTTCTGCATTTATAAACATAAAGAAGCTATGATTAACCATATTCATCTCTAAAATAGCCTCATCAATACTGATAGGTTTAATTAACACTTGCTTTTTGCGAACAACCTTATATTCATCATCCTCAGTTTCATCAGGTTCTTCAGGGGCTGTCTGCATAACAAAATCATCAATACTTCCCGACTTAATCTTTTTTGCAAGCTTCGTCTTGTTCTTTCTGATCTGACGCATCAGCATATCTGTAACTTTATCAAGAGCATCGTTCATCTCAGGCATTGTGCTTTCAACACGATAAACCATACCATTGTCCCTGATAGTAATTTCAACAGTCTGACGATTTTTTTCGAGGGTGACAACTACATTTGCAACTGCGTCATCAGAAAACAACTTTTCAAACTTAACAAGCTTTTTCTCTACTCTGTCCTTGAAGTTTTCTCTGAGATTAACTTTTCTTGCAGTATAAGTAATTTTCATAAATTATGCCTCCCTTTTATTAGGTAATTTATTTTCTGCCGTTGCTATTACCTCTGCGGCTGTAACCACGGCTTTCTCCGCCACGTTTTAAGTCAGACATTTTATCTTCGCTTGTCTGCTTGAATTTTGACATCATATCTTCAAAGGATGATGGTGCACTCTTGCGTGAATTCTGCCACTCATAATCCCCGGGAGATGTAACAGGAGGTGCAGGCTTGTATGGCTGTCTGGGCTTACGGCTCTGCTGCTTATCATCCCTGTCTCCTCTGTCATTTTTATCGCCTCTCGGCTTTCTGGGATGCTGCTGTTCCTTTGGAAGTGCCTGCTTGATCGACAAACTTATTTTGCCGTTTTCCATAGAAAGCACTTTCACCTTAACTGTCTGTCCCATCTTAACAAAATCATTAATTTCATTAACAAACGTAGGTGCTACCTCTGAGATATGTACCATTCCTGTTTTTGATTCCGGCAAATCAACAAAAGCACCAAATTTTGTAATTCCTGAAACCTTACCTTCTAAAACCATTCCGACTTCAATCGACATAAAATTTTATTACCCCTTAAAAATATTCTACCCTTTTATTCACCGGCAACATTGATAAAAATTCTTTCACCTTCGCCGATATATCCCATATCTTCTTTTGCTATTTTTTCAATATACTCCTCAAGCTCTTCACCGGTATAGTGCTGAACTTTTTCAAGATATTGGGTCTGAATTTCAACAACATTAATCTGTTGCTGTAATTTTTGAAGCTCAATTCGCTTTTTAGAAATTTCTACACTTTGATTTATAATAGTAATTACAGCATAAAACACAAAACCGATAATTGCAATATAGAGCAAAAAATGTCTTTTTCTGCGAACTTTTTTAGGTTTAATCTCCTTGATGTCAGCTTCAGGCAAGGAAGCATTCACTTTGCTCTCCTCAGCCTTTTTATCATCATTTTTCATCATTAACTATAACCCTTTGCTTTTTAGCTTTATCCGTCAATTTCTTTTTGATTATACTACATCTATTAATGATATTATACAATATATCGTGAGTGATTTTCAATAGCTTTTTTGTAAAATTTTTAAGTTTCTGCATAATTTTGTTAGTAACTTTTTTGAGAAATTTAATAACAGGGACATAAACACGTGAAAATGCTCTTCCCAGAGTGAGCCTGTATGCCAAAAAACCTAAAAGACAGCCTGCAAAAATATATATTCTCACATATCCCATAATATATACAAGTGAAAAATAATATATGACAATCGAAACACATAGCATATAAAATATGTCAACCGCAACAGTCGATGACTTTTTTGAACAGAAAGCAAGCCTGAACATTTTAAAAGGAGCATATATAATTCCGAATCCTACGCCCAATATCAGCGAATACAGAAATGCGGCAGATTGCTGTGCAAATGTAAGCTCCATTATTACTCACCCTATCTGAAAAGTTTAGAAAGTCTTGAACGAGTGTTATCAGACTGCAAATACTGCATTGCGTTGATTTTACCGTCTATTGTGACATCGCCTGTTTCAAGATTGAGCTTGTCAATATGCAGTCCTTCTCCTTTTACTATCAGAAGTCCGTTTGAGGTTTGCACTGAAACTGTTTCCTCATTAAATCCGTTGACATCCTCAGCACCTGTTAAAACAAGCTTTTGTCTGTTATCAAGCATCATCGTATGATTTTTTGCTTTAATTGCATCCGGCACAATAATACCCCCGTATAATTTAAGATTACCCTAAATTATACGGGGGAACATTTAGAATTATGCCTCATACTGAGGGTCGCTTAACAGTGAATAAGTATTATGAGGATTTTTGTATGAATTTACATATGCAGTTAATATTAGATTACAGCCTCATACATTGTGATTGCGTCTTCTTTTCTGACAACCTCTTTAACTTCAGTAACTCTTACCTTTACACTGCGTGCGCCAAGTGTAATTTCAATAACATCGCCTGTTTTTACATCATAAGAAGCACGGGCAACCTTGCCGTTGACGGTGATTTTGCCTGCATCACAAGCCTCATTGGCAACTGTCCTGCGTTTTATCAAACGAGACACCTTTAAATATTTGTCAAGTCTCATATTTCCTCCTTTTTTTCAGACGCTTCATAAGTTTTTCTAAAAATGTAACACTTCTATCCCGAAGATTTACTTAGGTTATATGGTAAATATCATAATGCACTAATAAAGGTTAAATTAATGTTTAGTGGTTTTATAAAACTTTTAATAAACAAACATAGGGAACGACCCCCGTGTCGTTCCTATTGGTACAGTGCTATTTTCGAGTTAGGAACGACACAGGGGTCGTTCCCTACAAACTGTTAAAAAACTTTTGCTCAACTTCAAAAATGAGCTATGATTTTCACCAATAAATCAAAGTACACCTTCGAGTCGGAATGGTTATATTTTAAATAAAACCTATGAAGAGTGATAAAAAATAAAAAGCCGATATTGATACATTGTATCAGCATCGACTTATCTGTAAACAAAATTACTTATTTACAATATCCTTAAAGCCCTTGCCAGCCTTGAATGCAGGAACCTTAGAAGCAGGAATTTCAATCTTATTACCTGTTCTTGGATCACAACCTGTTCTTGCATTTCTTGTGCGCTGCTCAAATGTACCAAAGCCTGTAAGCTGAATCTTGTCACCAGCTGCAACTGTTTCAATTATTGTATCGATTACAGCAGTAACTGCCTTTTCAGCATCCTTCTTAGAAATGCCGCTTTTCTCTGCAACTGCAGCAATAAGTTCTGTCTTTTTCATTGTGAAAACCTCCGTTAATTTTTCATTTATTTAACTTCATCCCAAAGAGAATCAAGTTCCGAAATTGAAGCCGTTTTCATATTAATTCCACGCTCGCAAGCAAGCTGTTCAACCTTTGAAAAACGGTCCGTGAATTTGTCGCAGGCGTCATATAATGCGTGTTCGCTGTCGATATTCAGAAAGCGAGCTACATTAACTGCAGAAAACAGCACATCGCCAAGCTCTTCACGTTGATTAGCCTTGTCGTTGTTTTTGATAGCCTCTTTAAGTTCATCGCACTCTTCATAGAGTTTATCAAGAGCACCGTCAACGCTTTCCCAGTCAAACCCGACCTTTGCAGCCTTACCCTGAATTTTGGCACTGCGCATAAGAGAAGGTAATGCACGTGAAACACTTTGCATTGCCTCTGTCTGAGTTGTCTGAGATTTTGTTTGCATCTTTACAGCATCCCAATTACTAAGCGCTTCCCCGGTATTGTTTGCACTGAGGTTGCCAAACACATGCGGATGACGCACTACGAGCTTTTGGCATACACCGTCAATAACCTCATTAATATCAAAAGTGCCACGCTCGTTTTCCATCTCAGCGTGCATTGCAACCTGAAGCATAACATCGCCGAGTTCTTCCTTGAGAAGCTCAGTATCTTCTGTATCAATAGCCTCTATTGCCTCATAGGTTTCTTCAATGAAGTTTGCACGAATGGACTTATGCGTCTGCTCCATATCCCAAGGACAACCGCCCGGTGCTCTGAGCACACGTACAATTTTAATCAGGTCATCAAAGTTATATTTTGATTTGATTTCAAAATCCATTTCAATTCTCCAATACCTTGCAATAAATATTGTATTATATTGTGCCATCAACAAAGGCACACATAACACGCAATTACTATTTTAACCAATTAAGTGCCATTTTTCAAGTACTTTTGCAATTTTTTCACCTTTAGGCAAAAATTTAATCTCCGTAGCAGTAAAAGCACGCAATATCAACAAAGAAATGATATAAACCACCACTGCAGCAACAATAGCAAGCACTGTTGAAACACGCTGAGGTACAATACCGCTCATAAAATAATTGACAATGTAAGCTGCCGCTGAGCTTATCACTGCACCTATAAGCGGTTTAATTGTAGTTGTATAGAAATTAATCTTAATTTTTGAATATCTGATAAGCAGGAAGGTTCCTATTATCAGAATAACAGCATATGCTACAAGCGAACCTGCTGTTGCACCTTGAATATTAATCTCGGGAATACTTACAAACATCCAGGTAATAGCAATCTTAATCAGCATACATACCGTATAAAGCTTCATCGGCACATTAACTTTACCAACACCCTGAAGCATACTGCAAATAGGAGTTACTGCCGCAGTAAATATCGTTGTAATGCCCATTATCATTAAAACATTACCGCCTATGTCAACTATTGCCTCATCAGCATATATCAACTGCATAATAGGACGTGCAAGCACACTCAGTCCGAGTGACATAGGAAGAGTGAACAACATTGTCATTCTTACAACAGTTTCAATAGATTTTTTTAATTCAGATTTATTACCCTTTGTCCACGCACTTGTAACATTCGGCATTGCACTTGAACCAAATACCTGTGTCACAGCAGTTACAAGCTGCATAAGAGTAAGTGCCGCCGAGTAGCATCCCCACAAACGTGTATGTAGAGTAATTTCGTCACCATAGAACACGTCCTTAGGGAAATAAGCACCATACTGAGCCTCAAGAGCCGTTGGATTTGACTCAACCAAGCCGAGCAGAACACGCTGAATTATAAATTGGTCAACAAGCGAACCAAGGCTCATAATAAGAGCACCCATAGCTATCGGTAATGCTGTTTTGCAAATTAAAACAAGAGTTTCCCGTGCAGTTCTGGCATCAATTGAGCTTTCGTAATATTCCTTTGGAATACCGTCGCCTTTTATTTTAAAAAGCAGATAATAATAAATGAACGAACATAAACTGCCAAGAGAAATACCGCAGATAGCGCCTGCAACCGAAAAAGCAAGAATAGTGTTTTGTGCTTCAATATCATTTTCAAAGGTAAAACCTAAGAATGTTCCGGTGCTTTCATATGAATCAATACCGAAACGCATTACAAAATATGCAAGCAAAGCACCTATAACAAGCTTTACAGCCGCTTCTATAATCTCAGATACAGCTGTTGGCACCATATTGCGCTGTCCCTCAAAGTAACCACGGTAAATTGAAACCAAACAGCCAAACAGAATCGTCGGAGCAAGGCACATCATTGCATATATAGAATAAGGAGACTTGATACCTTTTACATAGAAAAAGCTGCCTATAACCATTATGAGCAGAGAAACTATGCCGACAATAACAAAAAACGGCTTTGAAACCCTGTGAATCTGCTTTACATCTTTATAGCGTTTTTGTGCGATACTTTCCGACACAAGACGGGAAATTGCAATAGGCAATCCGCCTGTGGCAACTGTGAAAATTACAACAAAAATCTCATAGGCATTGCTGTAAAGTCCCGTGCCCATTGTTGCATATCCCTGACCAAAGGTAGAATAGATATTTGTGAGAAGTACCTTGTCAATGAGTCCGAACACCTTGACAATAATCATACTCACTGTAAGAACTGCAGCACCCTTCAGAAAGGTTTGTGACACGTCTTTTTCGGAGTTGGCTACTGCATTATATTTTTTTGCCAAAATCAATCACCTATATTTTTAAGCGTAATTACTTATTATTCTATAACAGAATTATCTTCTTCTGTAACATTCTCAGTAACTTCCTGTGCAGGACTTTCTGTTGTCTCATTTTCATCTTCATCTGCAAGTACTTCATCCTCAAGTTTTGCACCGCAAATGTTGCAGAAAAGCGAATTTTTGGGCACGTTTGCCTCACACTGAGGACATTTTTTCTGATTTTTAGCAGAAGCTAAATTCTGATTAATTGTATCAAGATTTTCCTTTAGCTCGGTAATCTCGTTAACAATTCTTGTAATATCAGCATTACAGTCAACAGAAGATGTCTGTGACTTATATGTCAAAGCTCCAAGTTCCTTGAGTTTCTTGTTAATTTCTCCTCGAAGCTCTGCGGCAGCAAGCTTCTGCTTTGAAGAATCATAAACAAAGGTAGCTTTTTTTGAAACAACTGAGGCAGCAGCCTTTGCGTTTACAACAACATCATCAAGGATTCCGTCAAATTTTCCCATAATAATACGACCTTTCTAAATTATCATCACAAAACCGGATTTGACTGTGAATATTTGTAAAATAGATTATATCACTGTTTATATTAATAATCAACAGTATTATTTACAATAAAATTTTGAAATTGCCTCCTTCTTTTTAATTAATTCATCAAAACGATTTATATATTCATATGGATATTTAAAATTAAAAATACGTTCAAGATAGTCGGTCTCTGCCCCTGCTCTTCTCAGTTTTGTAACTCCTCCCGAGCCGCAGGCAAGAATCGTATGCGTTTCATCCATAACATAGACATTATAAAGACTTTCAAAGCCCTTTTTAGACCAGCCTACATTCTCAAGATTACCCACCATTCTGCTTTGGCGGTACAGATAATACGGAATATAGCTGTCATTTGTAAGCTTTTCTTTAGTGTGCTCAAGCATTTTCCTTGCAATTTCGGCATCCCTGCAATTTAAAGCCGCACCGTTTGTAGTAAGTGTTGACGCACGCTTCATACAAAGTGTGTGTACAGTAATACATTCAGCATTCAAATCACTCATTGCATCAAGTGATTTTACAAAGCTTTCAAGCGTATCTGTCGGCAAGCCTGCGATGAGGTCAGTATTTATATTTGTAAAGCCGCACTTTCTTGCAAGCTCAAATGCATCAAAAAACTGCTGCGCCGTATGCTTTCTTCCAATTTCTTTTAAAACATCATCATTTATAGTCTGCGGATTAATGCTGATTCTATCCACTTTATTTTCTTTTAACGAATATAGCTTTTCGCTGTCAATAGTATCGGGTCTGCCCGCTTCAACCGTAAACTCACGGCAGGTTGACATATCAAAGCTTGAATTAACAGTGCCAATAACTCTGTTAAGCTGTTCAGCATTAAGTGTGGTCGGAGTTCCGCCGCCGAAATATACTGTTTCAAGTCTTAATCCAAGGGAGTTCGCAATTTCGGCAGTCGTCTTTATTTCCTCACACAAAAGCTCAACATAGGGAGCAATCATCGCATTCGCACGTTCTACGGATGACATTACAAATGAACAATAACTGCATCTTGACGGACAGAAAGGCACCCCTACATAAAGGCTGAATGATTCGGGTCGGGACAGGTCAAGAATTTTCTTTTCATTAACCTCTGTCTGTTCTGCAAGCCTAAGCTTTTCTTCGCTCACAAAATAATCTTTCAGCAATTTATCTTTTGCCGCCTGTTCTCCGTATTTTTGCGACAGCTTTCTCAAAAGCTTTACGGGGCGCACACCGGTAAGCATTCCCCACGGCTGCTTAATTGCTGCAAAATCGCACAAAATTTTATACAGCATCTGACAGGTTACAAGCTCATTCTGCTCCTTATCACTTGAAACATCGGCAGATTTGCAAACGCTGAAATCTCCGATTTTAACTTTAACTGTCAGCTTGTCGGAAAGCTCGGAATAAATGTACGGCTCCTCTGCCTTGTCAAACTCTCTGAAAACGCTGATTTTTTCATTCGGGAAAAAGAGCTGAGTAACATTTTCAAGTTCAAACCAGAAAGTATGATTTTTTACATATAAATTCATATTATACTCTTCTCATAATATAATTGTAGTTTCTTTCGTATTCAAGACTTGTCAGCTGACCGTGTCCGGGAATACAAGTATAATCTCCGCTAATGTCCTTGAGCTTTTTGAGCGACTGAATCATTTTCTCATCATTACCTGTGGGTAAATCGGTTCTTCCGTAACTTTGACGAAACAGCGTGTCACCGCAGATTATTGTTTCATCAAAAATATAGCATCCGCAGCCTGATGTATGCCCCGGAGTTGTAATATACTTAATTTCGGTTTCACCAAGATTAAAAAAGTCGCCGTCGTCAAGCTGAATATCAGATTCAAAAGGTTCAAGCTTCAATCCGTGCTTTGCACTCAGGTTCAACTCAGGTCTGCTCAAAAATTCATTAGTTGCCTTACCGCATACAATTTTGGCATCAAACATTTTTGCAAGCTGTTTCGCATAACCGATATGGTCATAATGACCGTGAGTAAGCATAACATATGCAAGTTTTCCGCCGTTTGATTCTATATCGGCAATCAAAGCTTCCGATTTATCTCCGGGATCGCATACTGCCATATCTCCTGTTTTTTCATCAGTAAGCAGACAACAATTTGTTGCAAGCGCAGTAACATTATAAATCTTTATTTTTATCATTTTTTCAAATCCTTTGAATTAATGTCAATAGTAACAGGTCCGTCATTAAGAAGTCTGACCTTCATATCAGCACCGAAAATGCCTTTTTCAACTTTTTTGACAGCGTTTTTTTGCAATTCATCACAAAAGTATTCATATAAAGGTTCTGCTACATCCGGACGTGCCGCCTGCAAAAAGTTAGGACGTCTGCCGTGGGAACAATCAGCGCACAAGGTAAAATTTGAAATTACAAGTGCTGAACCATCCACATCAGAAAGGGACAAATTCATTTTGTCATTATCATCGGTAAAAATACGCAGTCCTGCAATTTTTGCCGCAAGCACCTGTGCATCTCTCTGCTCATCACCATTTTCTACTCCAAGCAGAATTAAAAATCCCTTATCAATTTTTCCGACGGTTTTATCGTCAACATCTACCTGCGCATATGATACACGCTGTAAAATTGCCTTCATTATTAATTGCCATAGCCTTTCTGCCCACAAATAGTAATTAAAAATTCCTACAACCTTACTATGGGCGGATAAGGCGTAAATGGCAATTTAGCCATCGCTCGTTGCCGCTTGCGGCAAACTGAGCAGGCAATATGATTTGGATAGTGTGAATTTTAACACTATAACCTCTTAATTTCTTCAATTCCGTTTATATCCGACAGCTTTGAAATTACCCCTCTCAGGTGATTTTTGCCTGTAACATCAATAGTAACCGTTACAACTGCTCTGCCGTCGCCGGTTTCACGGGAATTTAATGTATGAATAAAAATGTGCATTCCGGAAAGCTTGATTGTAACATCCGCCAAAAGTCCTGTTCTGTCGTTGGCGGTAATTTGCAGTGTACTTCTGAACGCTTCTCCGGACTCATCCTCCCAATAGCAGGACAGCCACCGTTCAGGCTCCTCACTGGCAGAAATATCCTTTGGAACATTTGTACAGCTGCGTTTATGAATCGAAACACCGTAACCTCTTGTAATATAGCCGATAATATCATCACCGGGAAGCGGATTACAACAATTTGAAAATTTGACAAGCATATCATCCGCACCATCAATTACAACTCCCGAGGTTGCCTTGTGACGCTTTACAGGAGCCTGCGGAACGGTAATTTCCTCGATATTGTGAGCATACTTTTTTTGATACTCTTCCTTAAGCCTTGGCATTACCTTCCAGAGCTGAACACCGCCATATCCTATGGCTGCATAGTAGTCATCCATTGTATTATACTGCTTTTTGAGAAGCATTTTATGGAAAAACTCCGTAAACTCTTCCTCAGTAAGCTGTATTCCGTTACGCTTAAGCTCTTTTTCAAACATCTGCTTTCCTTCGGCAATGTTCTCATCACGCTTTTCACGCTTATACCAAGAGCGTATTTTTGACTTTGCCGATGCAGTTTTACATATATCAATCCACTGCTTATTAGGATGTTCTTCCTTTTGAGTTATAATCTCGCATATATCACCCGTCTTAAGCTTATAGTCAATCGACACAATTTTGCCGTTAACCTTTGCGCCAACCATTCTGTGTCCCACCTGAGTGTGGATAAGGTAAGCCATATCTATAGGAGTAGAACCCAGCGGAAGATTGAATACATCCCCTTTTGGAGTAAATACATAAACATCATTTTCAGCAAAATCGTTTCTTATATTACGGGCAAGCTCTGTAACGTCTTCCGTCTGGAGCTGATCAAGAATCATATCCTTGACCTTCTGAATATTCTCACTTAGTTTTGAATCTCCGCCGCCTTCTGCGCCCATTCCGAGTTTATACTTCCAATGTGCCGCAATACCGTATTCGGCAGTATAATGCATTTCCCATGTTCTTATCTGAATTTCAAACGGAATTGCATTTTTATCAAATACAGTGGTATGAAGCGACTGATACATATTAGGCTTGGGCATTGAAATGTAATCCTTGAACCTGTTTGGAATAGGCTTAAATATATCGTGAACAATGCCCAGAACATTATAACAGTCGGCAACAGTATCAACTATTACCCTGACCGCAAAAATATCGTAAATTTGCTCGGGGGTTCTTCCCTGCATAAAGGTTTTTCTGTAAATACTGTTTATGCTCTTTACACGGCCGCTGATATAAACATTTCCTATGGCATCATCTGTCTTTTCAAGAATCTGCGCCTTTATTGAATCTATAAATTTATCTCTGCCCTCTTCGGATAAAAGCAATGCGTCTTCAATTTCTTTATAACCGATTGGATCAAGATACTGGAGTGATCGGTCCTCAAGCTCATCCTTTATTGTCTTGATACCGAGGCGGTGAGCAATAGGTGCAAACACCTGCATATTTTCGTGCGACTTATCTCTTCGTTTTTGTTCAGGCATACAATCCATCGTACGCATATTATGAAGTCTGTCAGAAAGCTTGATGATGATAACACGAATGTCCTCAGCCATAGCAATCAGCATTTTTCTGATATTCTCAGCCTGCTGCTGTTCTCGTGACGAAAATGGAATTTTTGATATTTTTGTTACGCCGTCAATAAGCTTTGCAACATCCGAACCAAACATTTTAGAAACTTCTTCAAGCGTTACCGGTGTGTCCTCAACCACATCATGCAAAAGTGCTCCACAGATGCAGTCAGTGTCCATACCGAGTTCTGCAATAATACACGCAACAGAGGTAGGATGAAGAATATACGGAATACCCGACACTCTTCGCTGGTCACCGTGCTGTTTCTCGGCAAACTCATACGCACGAGTGATTTTATCCATATCATATGGATTATTTGACTGAGCCAGAATTTTTTTCAGTTCACTAAAATCCTGATAATGCGCTACATTAGAATATTTGCTCATCTTGCCACCTCCAAAAGTGCTTTAATAATCCTTGCAGAACCAATGTCAACCTTAGTTTTCACATTCAGCAAATTAATATTGCATGTATTCATTCCTTCAATAATTTCTATCAAATGAAGTTCATTCATTGCCTCAATAATTACTCTGATTTTTCCATAATCAAGCTTGTTGGAAAGTCTGTGCATAAGAGTTTCAATCGGAAAGCCATAGCCGTTGTTCTGTCGTAAAAATCTGTATAACAGAGCAAAATCATTGCGGTCAGGCAAAATAGACCTTGCCTGTTCTTTAGAAATTTTGTTTCCGATGCAAAAGTCCTCAAACAAACGCAGGCTTTCAAGCTGACGCAAATTGTCATCATCACTTGCCTTAATATCTTTAATAATAACCGATACACTTTGACTGCCGTTATATTCATTAACCGATAAGGTAACAGCCAGATCAAGTACATCGCCGATCATATAGGGAAACTCTTCGCAGGAAGTGTAAAACTTCATAGCGGTAATACCTGTGCCGTTTCTGTTAAAAGTTAACTTAAGGTGTCTGTTATTCGACAAAGGAATTATATTCTTAAGTGTCATATTGTACAAACCGATTACGGGAGTAGGATTGCCTGCTCCGAAAGGCTGTAGATATGACATTTCAGACACAATATCCGTTGTTATGTATGCAGGATTAAGCTTGCAGTCAATTTTTATGCTGTCAAAAGGCATTTTGCCGTAATTGCAGGCATATTCATTAATTCTTTTACGGAACAATTCAATGTTACGGCTCTCAAGCGAAAGTCCGACAGCCATGGGATGTCCGCCGTAATGAGTAAGCAAGTCTGAACAGGCAAAAACCGCATCACAAAGCGGAAAGCCCTCTACACTTCTTCCGGACGCTTTTGCTTCATCACCAATTCTCGAAACAATAATTGTCGGTTTGCCGTAAATTTCCTTTACTTTGGAGGCAACAATTCCTATAACACCCTGTTTCCAGTTTTTTCCGTCAATTACAATAATGCGGTCAAGTACAAGCGACGGATTTTTCTTAATTTTGGAGTCGATCTCATGAAGAATTTCTTTTTCAATATGCTGTCGATCAGTATTGTCGGACGAAAGCTTCGATGCAATCTCATTTGCTTCATCAAAGTCCTCAGTCATAAACAGCGACACGCATTTGCCGGAAAGTCCAAGTCTTCCTACTGCATTTATACGGGGAACAAGCGTAAAAGATACATTACCGGCTGAAATATTCTTGCCTGCAAGTCCGGAATCTTCAACCAAAGCACTTATTCCGATTCGGTCGGAATTCATAATGCTTTGAAGACCTCTTTTTACAAATACTCTGTTTTCACCTGTAAGCTCAACTATATCGCCGATTGTTCCTATCGCAAGCAGATCGGCATAATTATCAAGCAATGCGTCTGTATCGCAATATTCGCCCTCAAGCGCCATTACAACCTTGAAAGCAACACCAACTCCCGATAGTTGCTTAAACCTGCTGTTGCAGTCACTTCTGTGCAAATCAACAACGGCACAGGCATCGGGAAGCTCGCCTACAGGCATATGATGATCGGTAATCACTGTATCAATTCCCAAGGATTTTGCATATGCAACCTCATTAATTGCAGCAATGCCGTTGTCTACGGTTATAATCAGCTTTATTCCCTTTTCATTCAAAAAATCAACTGCATTCCTGTTCATACCGTATCCCTCATCCTCACGGGACGGAATATAGTACATTGCATTTGCACCGACAGCTTCAAGATATGAATACATCAATGTTGTTGAAGTAACGCCGTCGGCATCGTAATCGCCGTAAACACAGATTGGCTCACATTCCTCAATGGCACGTCTGATGCGTTCAACTGCCTTATCCATATCCTTTATTTCAAAGGGAGATGCAAGCTCGCATTCATTGCCTAAAAAGTCCTCAATCGCATCTCTCGTGTTAATTCCCCTGATGCTGAGCAGCATTGCAATAATTGAAGGCAGGTCATATTTAGTTTGAATTTCATTAGCCTCCTGCTTATTCAGCGGAGCAACTGTCCACAGCTTCAAAATATGTGTCTCCTCTTAATCAGTTGTTATATTCTTTGAGCATTGACTCTGCGTGAGTCAGTGCCGCATCGGTAATATTCACACCGCCTATAATTCGGGCAAGCTCGTTTTTTCTTCCGTTATGGTCAAGCGGCATAACTTCGGTAAAAGTTCTGCCCTGTTCAATCTGTTTATGGATAAGATAGTGGAAATCCGCCAAAGCCGCAATCTGTGCCTGATGAGTAACGCAAAGCACTTGGCTGCTCTGTGAAACCTCCCTGAGTTTAAGTCCTACCTTTTCGGCAGCTGAGCCTGATATTCCCGTATCAACCTCGTCAAAAATCAGAGTATCAACCGTATCCGTGCTTGCAAGAACGGTTTTTATTGCAAGCATCATTCTTGACAACTCGCCGCCGGACGCTATTTTTGCAACCGGACGAGGAGTTTCACCCGGATTTGCCGAGATTAACAGCTCGACCTTATCAATACCCTTTGCATAGAATTCAACCTCTTCAAACTGAGGTACAAGATCAACATTAGGCATATTCAGAAATTTCATTTCCTGTTTTACCTTGTCTGCAAATTCTTCAGCCGTTTTCTTTCGCAGATTCTGAAGCTTCTTAGCTGCATTCATTGCTTCTTCTTCCGCCTTGTCACAGGCTGTAATCAGGTCATCTCTTTTTTTATCGTAATTTACAAGCTCATCAAGCCGTGCCTGCAGCTTCTCTGCAACATCAGGAAGCTCGTCACAGGTACAGCCGTATTTTCGGGAAAGGCGGTTCAGAAGGTCAAGTCTTTCCTCTATCTCCTCAAGGCGCTGAGGGTCACTTTCAAGCGAATCAATAGCGTCGTCTATGCTTTCCGCACAGTCACGCAAGTTATAATAAACATCGGAAATTGCCTCTGCAATAGGCTCATAATCAGTATTATATTCAGCAGCCTTCTGAACAGAAGTCATTGCATAATCAACAGTTTCAACACTGCCGTCACAATTTTCGTCACCGCTTAAAAGCATTTTTGCTTTGTTTAACAGCGAAGAAATCTTTTCAAAACTCATCAATGCAGTCCGTTCATTTTCAAGTAACTCTTCTTCACCAATCTTAACGTCGGCAGTATAAAGCTCATTAGTCTGAAAAGACAGCAAATCAATCTCTCTGAGGCGCTCGCTTTCATCTGAAACGGCTTCATTTAATTTCTTTTTAAGAATTTTATATTCTCTGTATTTTTCTTTATAATCATCAAGCAGATTGTTACAGCCTCCGTAGCTGTCGATATAATCTATATGTGTTTCCGGTGAAAACAGTTCATAGCTTTCGTGCTGACCGTGAATATTGATAAGGCTCTTTGAAAGCTCCCTGAGCATTGATAAAGTTGCAGGTCTGCCGTTAATTTTACAGGCGTTTTTTCCGCTCAGACTAATCGTCCTCTGTATTATCAGTGTACCCTCGTCATCATCAAAACCAAGTTCAGAAAGCTTTGTCTTAACATCATCATTTATATCCTCAAACTGTGCGCTGACAAAAGCCGTACTTTCACCTGTGCGGATAATCTCCTTAGATGTACGCTGACCCATAACAGCGTTAATGGAGTCAATAATAATACTCTTACCTGCACCTGTTTCACCCGTCAGAACATTAAGCCCCCGGTTAAAATCAATCGAGGTCTTTTCAATTACAGCAATATTCTCTATGTATAATGTTTGTAACATAAAATCATCCCTGTTTAATCAGTTTTTTGAGTTCATCCGAAAATCCCGATGCAAGCTCTTTTGAGCGGCAAGCAATAAAAATAGTATCATCGCCGGCAATAGTGCCAACCACCGAATTGTAATTGATTGAGTCAAGCGATGCACAAATAGCCTGTGCCATACCGCTTAAAGTTTTGATTACAACAATATTTTCGGCTCTGTCTATTGACACAACGGCAGTGCCAAACAATGAAGAAAAACCCGACTGCAAATTTGTGGTGTTAATCTCGGCAGTCACATATCGATACTTTCCGTCACTGCCAAGGGTTTTGACAAGCCTCAAATCCTTAATATCACGGGAAATTGTTGCCTGTGTTGCCTTGTAGCCCTCCGATTTGAGTATTGTCAGCAGTTCATCCTGTGTTTCAATCGGCTTTTCTGCAATAATGTCAAGAATTCTTGCGTGACGTCCCGACTTCATCAGATTTCCCTCTCTTTCAGTTTTTCGTTAAGTCGTTTATAAAAATTGCGTTTATACAAAGAAATAAGCTTAAGCTTAAGCTCGGACTTCCTTATAATTACTCTGTCCTCTGCCAGAATGTCAACGTTTTTCTCACCGTCAATCGTAAGCACACAGCAGCATTCAGACGGAATTTTAACCGTTATTGAAAGCTCTGATTCTCCGCTGAACAACACAGAGCGTGAAAACAGCGAGTGCGGACACACGGGAGTCATCATAAGACAATCCATTTGCGGAGCAACAATGGGACCGCCTGCCGACAGAGAATAAGCGGTTGAACCTGTCGGAGTAGCAAAAAGCAATCCGTCAGCTCTGTAATTTGCAATTTCTTCACCGTCAAGCGACAATTTTAAATCGACAATCTTTGACAGCTGACCTCTTGCTATAATTGCATCATTTACCGCAAGATAATGTCTTGATTTACCGTTCTTTATAACTTCAACATCAAGCAAAATTCTGCTTTCAGTCTGGTAGTCTCCTTTTAAAATTCTTAAAAGGCTCTCAGTTTCATCAGGTTCAACCTCAGCAGCAAATCCAAGTCTGCCGACATTCACACCGATAAGAGGCGTATTTTGCCTTGCCGAATATTTGGCTGCGTGGATAATTGTGCCGTCTCCGCCTACTGTTATTGCAATATCGGCACTCTCAAACATCTCTTCTATATTATCAATGTATGTTATCTGTATTCCCTTAAAAAGCTCTCTGTACTCAGAAAGCATAAGCACTTCTGCATTATTTGCAAGCATAAGAATTGCAATTTCTCTGGCACAGGTAATCGCCTTTTGCTTGGAAAGATTCAGTACAACTGCTGTTTTCATAATATCATTCCTTGTACTACTGCCTGTCAAGTGCTTCGTGAGACCTTTTGACAAGCTCATCGGGAGTTATATCCGTATATGATTGAGGGGCATCGCTGTATTTTAAGTGTATCAGGTACTCGATATTCCCTTCGGGACCTTTAATCGGAGAAAAGTCAATATTAAGAACATCAAAACCGTTTTCAAGACAAAAATCAAAAATATTCTGTACAACCTCTGCATGAACAGCAGGATCACGCACAACACCTTTTTTGCCTACCTTCTCCCGTCCTGCCTCAAACTGCGGTTTGATAAGACACACAGCCTCTGCGTTATCTGCCATAAGCCTACGTGCAACCGGCAAAATCAGCTTCAATGAAATAAATGAAACATCAACCGAAAAAAAGTCGATTTTATCGGGAACCTGCTCACTTGTGACCTTACGCATATTGGTGCGTTCAAGATTAACAACTCTTTCATCATTTCTCAGCTTCCATGCAAGCTGGCCGTAGCCGACATCAATGGAATAAACCTTTTTAGCTCCGTTTTGAAGCATACAGTCGGTAAAGCCACCGGTTGAAGCTCCTATATCCATTGTTATTTTATCATTCAGGCTAAGATTAAAATTATTGATGGCTTTTTCAAGCTTCAGCCCGCCACGGCTGACATACTTTTGCACATTTCCTCTGACTTCAATATTTGCATTTTCGTCATAGGATGTACCGCACTTATCTGCTTTCTGGTTATCAACATATACCTGACCAGCCATAATAACAGCCTTTGCCTTTTCACGACTGTCGGTAAATCCCTTTTCAAAAACCAATATATCTAATCTTTTTTTCATAAATCAACCATTGTCCTTAATTTCGTTTGAAATAATATCTGTCATACCCTTATCATCAAGCTTTAACATATTGAGAGCTTCGTTTACCGACATTTGCTTTACAAATTTATCATTGATAGCTTTTATATGATAATTTCCGTTAAAATCGGTACATACAAGCATATCCGAAAAATTTCTGGCTATTCCGCCGTTTTTTATTCCCTCTTCAAAAAACCATACGTTTTTAAAGTTTGCCGCAAACTCAACTGCTCTGCTGTCAATAGGTTTAATCCTGCAAAGCTTAAGAATACACACATCAATTCCCATTTCTGCAAGCTTTTCCTTTGCTTTGCAGGCATAAGAAAACAATCTGCCATAGGTAATCAAAAGATTTTTGCAGTCCTTATTTCCGTAAACATCATATTCAATGCTTTCACTTTCAAAGTCCGACGGTCTGTACAGCTCTCCTCCCCGTGGATAGCGCACAACAGCAAGGCTGTCGCAAATGTAAACCGCCGTAGACAAAGACTTTCTCATTCCCTCAAAATATGTCGGAGAAAAAATTGTAGTGTTAGGAATTGTGTTAAGCATTGAAACATCGAACACACCCTGATGAGTTTCACCGTCATCGCCGACAATGCCTGCCCTGTCAATAGCGACTGTCAGATGAAGCCTGCCGAGTGCCGCATCATGAATAAGCTGGTCATATGAACGCTGTAAGAATGTTGAATAAACTGCAAAGACAGGACGCATACCCTTTGCCGCAAGTCCGCAGCCAAAAGTAACAGCGTGCTCCTCTGCAATTCCGACATCAAAAAATCTTTCCTTATACTGCTTTGAAAACTCATTAAGTCCTGTGCCTGATGCCATTGCCGCTGTAATTGCACACACCTTTTTGTCCTTTTCGGCAAGCTCACACATCAGCTTTCCGAATTCAGCAGAAAATCCTTTGTGACTTGAAAGCAGCTCGCCCGAATCTATGTCAAATTTGCCTATTCCGTGAAACTCGCCCGGCTTGTCCTCAGCCGGCTGATAGCCTTTTCCCTTTTTTGTAACAACATGTATTATTACGGGAGAATTAATCTTCTTGGCTGCGGAAAAGGCATTTTCCATATCTGCAATATTATGACCGTCAATCGGACCGAGGTAGGTAAATCCAAAGCAATCAAAAAGTGTGTTTTTATAAACAAGATTTTTAATGCGTGATTTTCCCCTCTGGAGAAACCGCTTAACAGGCTTGCCAAAGACGGGAATCTTTGTAAGAATCCGTTCCGTAATGTGCTTAACTCGTATATACCACGGTCTGATTCTTACAGAAGTCAGATACCTTGGGAAAGCACCTACGTTCTTGGAAATTGACATTTTATTGTCATTCAGAACAACAATAAAATTTTTATTGAATCTTCCTGCATTGTTCATCGCTTCAAATGCAAGTCCGCCTGTAAAAGAGCCGTCGCCGATTACTGCCACCGTATGACTCAGGTCGCCGCTGAGCATCTTGGCATTAGCAATTCCGAAAGCCGCTGAAATTGAGGTACTGCTGTGACCTGTATTAAAATCATCATACTTGCTTTCATCACGCTTTGGGAAGCCTGAAATTCCTCCTTTGGTACGTAATGTATCAAATTGCTCGTACCGACCCGTAAGCAGCTTGTGAACATAGCTCTGATGACCGACATCCCACACAACGCTGTCCTTAGGCAGGTTAAAGCTGCGGTGTAAAGCAACCGTAAGTTCAACCACGCCGAGGTTTGGCGAAAGATGTCCTCCGTTGACAGACACGGTTTCAACAAGCTTTTCCCTTATTTCAGTACAAAGCTCAGGAATATCATCTTCGTTCAGCTTTTTTACATCAGCAGGTGATTTAATTTTTGACAAAAGTTTATAGTCACCCATAATCCTATACCTATCCAATATTTCAATTTCTATCGCCGTTCAATAAGCAGCCGGTGGGCTGCACTTATTCGTGCAGACAGCACCATATAAAAATTAACTTCTATGCCGACTGCCAAAGTATGAGCAATTCCCTAAACTCCGTGATACCGAGTTTTCTTATAATGCATTTTATATAACGGATAAAGTGCCCACCGGCACCAAGCAATTTCCAATAATGCAAAAATTTATTTTGTTCTTTCTGCAAGCTCATATGCAAACTTTTTAAGAGTATTTATGTCTCCGTTAAAATATTCAAGTGCTTCTACGGCATTTTCAGTAAGTAAATTAACAAGCTTTGCACACTCTGAAACTCCTAAAAGCGAAACATAAGTTGACTTATTGTTATCGTTGTCACTGCCGACCGGCTTGCCAAGTTCATCGTTTGTGGAGGTTACATCAAGAATATCATCTTTAATCTGAAACGCAATGCCGATACACTCACCGTACCTTGACGCTGCTTTAATCTGCTGTTCGGATGCACCTGCAGAAATTGCACCCATTTCACAAGCAGCCTTAATGAGGCACGCTGTCTTTTTGTAATCCATTTCACGCAATACTTCAATCGGTGCGTCAGTGTTTTCGCTTAAGAGGTCAATTACCTGACCGCCTACCATTCCGTTTGCACCCGCATACTTTGAAAGAACATTTGCACACTGTCTGCAAGCCTTTTCACCAACCAGTTCAGCAGTCTTGTCATTTGTCATAATCTCAAAAGCAAGCGTTTGCAGCGCATCGCCTGCAAGCAGAGCAATATCCTCGCCGTAAACCTTATGGTTAGACGGCTTGCCTCTGCGCAAATCATCGTCATCCATACACGGCAAATCATCGTGAATAAGTGAGTATGTGTGTATCATTTCTACTGCACAAGCAAACGGTGTTGCTCCTTCGGGGAATCCGTTGCAAAGGGCATTAAACTCAAAAACAAGCCTTGGTCTTACTCTTTTTCCGCCTGCTGCAAGGCTGTACTGCATCGCTTCAATAAGTTTTTTCTCTCTGCAATTCTTTAAAGGCAGATACGCTGCAAGAGCCTCCTCGGTCGTTTTAAGGTAGTCAAACATTGAATTCACCCTCTCCGTTTTTAAGCTTTTGTATTCTCTCATTTATATCAACAATCTCACCCTTGCAGGTTTCAAGCTTATTCATACAGTATGCAAGCAGTTCACACGCCTTTGAATATTCCTCAACGCTCTGCTGTAAAGTAAGATTTCCGTTTTCCATTTTAGAAACAATTTCTTCAAGCTTTTTATTAGCCTCTTCAAAAGTCAGTTTATCACTCATTTTTTCCTCCTATAATCGGCGCATATTCCAAAAGCTTCTGCATTCTGTGGTTTGCACCGCTTCGGCTGATCGGCGGTACAAGGTTCTGTCCTAAATCTCTTAAAGACATTTCAGGATTTTCAAGCCTCAAATATGCAATTTCTTTTAAATCGTCGGGTAAAGTTTCAAGTCCGTGATGCTTTTGAATATACTTAATCGCCTCAATCTGTTTTGCAGACGCTGAAGCAACCTTAACAATATTAGCCAACTCTCCGTTAATGCGCCTGTTGACATTATTGCGTACCTGCTTTACAGCCTTAGTACCCATAATTTCCATTGCGCTGTGACCTGCGCCTATGTAAGTCAGCAAATCACAAATCTGTTCGCTGCCCTTAAAATATACAACATAACTTCCGTTTCTTGTTACGGTCTTTGGACTTAGAGCACATTCGGTTATTTCCGACAGAAGCTTACATAAGTCGACAGACAGATTTTTATGCGGAACACAAAACTCGGCATGATAGCTTTTGTTGGGGTCAGACACCGAACCGCAGCTCAAAAACACACCTCTGATGAAAGCCGCTGACAGTTCGTCAGAGCTGAGATTAGCCCTGTTTACCCTGCGTGTAATCTGAAATGCTGAATGGCCGAAATCTTCAAATATTTTTTTGCATTCATTCGGATCAACAATAATCACCTTATAAAGATGCTTGTCAGTGTTTTTTATGCGCAAGTCTGTTTGTCTTTCAATAATTGGCATATATATTTTTTGCAGTATATCCGTTACCCTTTTACAAGCATAAAGATTTTCTGTTTTAAAAACAATTCTGCTGTCTGAAAAATCCTTACCAAACAAGATCGGA
>OLOI01001325.1_pt1 | contig 21483 bp, 19 predicted proteins | sample 1672131 | NCBI WGS metagenome assembly OLOI01 (sample SAMEA3136651, study PRJEB25190) | human gut metagenome
GGAGAACAGGCCGCGCGCGCAGCCGAACTGCAGCGCCATCATGATGCCGCTGCCCACCGCGCCCCCGAAGGCCGCCTTGCCCGTGAACGCGCACTGGAAGATGAGCGCCACGGCCTCCCCCACCACCGGGGCGTTGAGCGCCAGGATGACCAGGCAGCCGCCCGCGTACGCCACGGCCATGACGGGCACCAGCTTCTCGCACACGTTCGAGATGGTGCGCACGCCGCCGAAGATCACCACCGACACCAGCACGACGATGCCGATGCCGATGGCCCAGGCGGGCACCGGCACGCTCGACGCGATGATGCCCGTCATGGCGGACGCCTGCACGGCCGATCCCGTGCCGATGGTGGCCACGGTGGCGAATGCGGCGAACGCCACGGCGCCCAGCTTCGCCCACCAGGGGGTGCGGCCGTCCTCCTTCTTGAATGCGCGCTCCCACACGTACATGGCGCCGCCGAGCATGTTGCCGGCATGGTCGCGCACGCGGTACTTCACCGAGGCGTACACCTCCACGTACTTCGTGGCGATGCCGAACACGCCGGTGATCCACATCCAGAACACCGCGCCCGGACCACCCGCGATGATGGCGGTGCCCACGCCGACGATGTTGCCAGTACCGATGGTGGCCGACAGCGCCGTGCACAGCGCGCCGAACTGGCTAATGTCGCCGGGGGCGTCGGGATCCTTGGTCACCGACAGCTTGATGGCCGTGGGCAGCTTGCGCTGGATGAAACCGGTGCGGAAGGTCAGAAAGATGTGCGAGCCTAGCAGCAGCACGAGCATCGGCGGCCCCCAAACGAAGGCGTCGATGCTGTTGATGATATCGACGATCATGTCCATGTGGCGGTTCTCCTCTCAGTGAGCGCAGTGCGGCGGGACTTTAAAGCCAGCGGCTCGGCGCGGCGGTCCCGGCGAGGCAAGGCGCGCTCATCGGGCCTTCGCACTTTAACGTGCTAAAGTAGCCGCATTATAGAGGGAGAAGTTGAGCGTCTTTGTTAACAATGGAAGAATTCCCCGTAAGCGGCGGCGGGGCCTTCTAAAGCTGTGCCTTGTCCACGCGAGGCACGGGCTCGGCATACTCCTCGTCGAGGTGCCCGTCGTAGACGTAGTGCTTGGTCTCCCGGGCGATCATGCCCGAAAGCAGCAGAATGACGATGATGTTGGGAATGGCCATCAACGCGTTGCCGATGTCGGAGATGGTCCACACCACGTCCCCCACCCCGATGGCGCCGAAGAAGGCCACGGCCACGTAGATCACCTGGTACGGCTTGATGCCCTTGGGGCCGAACAGATAGGCCACGCAGCGATTGCCGTAATAGGACCAGCCGAGGATGGTGGAGTAGGCGAACGCGCACATGCCGAGCACGAGCACCGGCGTGCCGAACACGGGGATCTCGGCGAAGGCGGCACTGGCCAGGGCGGCCCCGGTGAAGATGGAGGGGTTGGCCAGGATGTCCGCGCCGATCTCCGGGTGCACGATCATGGTGGACACAAGCACAAGCCCCGTGAGCAGGCAGATGACGCCCGTGGACCAAAACGCGCCGGTCATGGAGATGAGCGCCTGGTCGGCGGGGTTCTTCGTCTTGGCCGCCGCCGCCACAATGGGGGCGGTGCCCAGCCCCGACTCGTTGGAGAACAGGCCGCGCGCGCAACCGAACTGCAGGGCCATCACCATGCCCGAGCCCACAGCGCCCCCGAAGGCCGCCTTCGGCGTGAAGGCGCATTCCAGAATAAGCCCGACGGCCTCGCCGAGCACCGGGGCGTTCATGCCCATGATGACCAGGCAACCGAGCGCGTAGGCGCCGGCCATGATGGGCACGAGCCACTCGCACACCCGCGCGATAGAGTTCACGCCGCCGAAGATAACGGCCGCCACGGCCACGACGATCACAACGCCCACGGCCACGGCCGGAATGGCGGGCACCGACGAGGTGACGATGCCGGAGATGGCCGCCGCCTGCACCGCCGAACCGGTCCCGATGGTGGCGATAATGGCGAAAGCAGCGAAGGACACGGCACCTGCCGTCGCCCACCACGGCACGCTGCCGTCCGACCGCGCGAAGGCGCGCTTCCACACGAACATGGCACCGCCCAGCATGGCGCCAGTTTTGTCGCGAACGCGGTACTTCACGGCCGCGTAGGTCTCAACGTACTTGGTGGCGATGCCGAACAGTCCCGCGATCCACATCCAGAAGATGGCGCCGGGGCCGCCGGCGAGGAGCGCCGTGGCCACGCCGACGATGGAGCCGGTGCCAATGGTGGCGGCGAGCGCCGTGGCCAGCGCCCCGAAGCTGGAGATGTCGCCCTTGCCCGACGGATCACGGCGCACCGACATGCGGATAGCCTGGGGCAACTTGCGCTGGATGAACCCCGTGCGGAACGTCAGGTAGATATGCGTGCCGAGCAACAGCGCGATCATCGCCGGGCCCCACACGATAGAGTCGATGGTTGTGAGAAGTTCAATCATGGGTGCGATTGTACTGCATCGAGGGGCCTTCCGCGCGCAATGCGCCGAATGTCAACAAAGTGATGGGCGGGACCCCTACAGCTCGATGGGGTTCCAGGAGCCGTCGATGTCGCACAGCCACGCCTCGGCGTCGTCGATGGTGAAGAAGGTGAGGCGCGGATCAGCCGCATCATCCCAGTCCTCGCCGAGGGCGACCATGTGCTTGAAGCCCTCCTCGCGGACCTCCGCGCTGGCGCGGTCTTCCAGATTCGCGCGGCCCCGCAGGATGATCCAGCCGCGCCCGGGCTTCCAAGCGGTCAGCTCCACACGGGGATTGGCCTGCATTTCGCGGTAGCAGTCCTTGGTGGTGGCGGTGCAGAACTGGATCTCGCCGTCCTGCAGCGCGGCGAAGCTGAAGGGGCGCACGTGGGGCTGGGCGCCCTCCGGGGTATCCTCCACCGTGGCGAGGTACCAGGCGGGGACGCTGGTGAGGTAGTCGACGATAAGCTCGTTTCCGGTCATTTCGGGGTCCTTTCTCGGGAATGTGGCTTGTCCGCGTGGGGCTGGAGGCGGTGGTGCCGTGCTCAAACAGCATTCAATGGCATTGCTCGATGAGGGCCATATCGTTCTCCTCTTGCCATTGAATGAACTGCGCGCGGCACCACCGCCTCCAGCCCCACGCTACTCAACTCAAAACGAAAGCGGAATGTAGTTGGCGGTGATGACGGCGGCGATCATCAGGACGAGGGCACCGGTGCCGACGGCGTCGCGCCAGGTGAGGCGCAACGGATCGAGGCGGGTGGTGCCGACGCCGCCATGGTAGCAGCGGGCCTCCATAGCGGCGCTCAGCGTTTCGGCGTGGCGGAAGGCACTCGTGAACAGCGGGATGAGCAGAGCCGTGAGCGACTGGATGCCGCCGCGGAAGGGATTCGCGTTGAAGTGGGCGCCGCGACTTTTCTGGGCGCGGTAGATGATGCCGAGCTCCGTCATGAACTGAGGCAGGAAGCGCAGCGCGATGCCGAGGATCATGCCCAGCTCGTGGGCGGGGACGCCGATGCGCGAAAGCGGCGCCATCAGACGCTCGAAGGCCGCCGTGATATCGAGGGTCGTGGTCGTCAGAGTGAGCAGGCTCATCCCCATGAGCAGAAGCAGCAGGCGGCAGCCGATGAAGACGGCCGACTGCAGGCCCTTCTCGCTGATGCAGATGATGCCGAACTCGAAGTACACGTGACCGCCCTGGACGAAGAGCACGTTCAGGAGCGCCGTCAGCACCACGAGCACGAGCAGAGGGCCGATGGCGCGGATGGCCTGGAGCAGCGGGATGCGGCTCGCCGCATAGAAGCCCACGATGAACAGGGCCGCCACCGCGAGCGAGAGGGGCGTCGCCGCGCAGAACACCGCCGCCATGAGCACGAAGGACAGGATGAACTTCACCCGGGGATCCATAGCGTGGACGAGCGAGTCCTCGGGCCAGTACTGGCCGATGATGGCGCGATCAGGCATCGCCATCACCGCCTCTCAGCTGGGCGGCGATGTCGGCGGCCAGGGTGCGCTCGTCGTAGAGGTCACGCCCCAGCGTGAAGCCGGCCTCGCGCAGGGAAGCGGCGAAGGCCTCGGGCGCCGGCGCCCCCAGGCCCACGGCCTTCAGCGCTGCCGCATCGGCGAACACCTCGGCCGGCGTGCCCAGGCGGAACAGGCGCCCCTCGGACAGCACGAGGATGCGGTCGCTCAAGGCCGCCAAGTCCTCCATGGAGTGAGACACCATGACGATGGTGCGGCCGCCGGCGTGCAGCTCGCGGATGAGCCCCAGGAACTCCTCGCGGGAGAGCGGGTCCAGGCCGGCCACCGGCTCGTCGAGCACGAGCACCTCCGGCTCCATGGCGAGCACGCCGGCGAAGGCCACGCGGCGCTGCTGGCCGCCGGACAGGTCGAAGGGGCTGCGCTCGGAAAGCTCGTCGAAGGACAGCCCCACCAAGGCCAGGCCCTCCCGCACGCGGCGGTCGACCTCCTCGGTGCCAAGCCCCATGTTGCGCGGTCCGAAGGCCACGTCGTCGTAGACGGTGTTGGCGAACAGCTGGTTCTCGGGATACTGGAACACAAGCCCCACCTGGCGGCGCACTTCGGTGGCGACGCCCTTCTCCGCCAAGTCGCGCCCATCGGCCAGCACCCGGCCGCACGTGGGATGCACGAGTCCGTTCATATGCTGGATGAGCGTGGATTTTCCGCTCCCGGTGTGCCCGGCGATGCCGAAGAACTCCCCTTGCTCCACCGCGAAGGTCACATCGCGCAGGGCCCACACGGCATCGGGCGCGTTGCCCCAGTCGGCCTGGCGGGCGGCGTCTTTCTTGCGACGGCCGCGCTTCTTTTTCGCCTCGCCGCCCTCGTAGGAGTAGCTCACATCTTCGAACGCAAGGCGCATAGCTCCTCCTTCAGGGCGTCGTCGGCGATGCAAGTGGAAACGGGAACGCCCGCGGCCTGCAGCTCGAGCGAAAGCCGACAGGCGAAGGGCACTTCCAGGGAAAGCGCGCGCAGCTCGTCGGCGCGCACGAGCACCTCTTCCGGGTCGCCGTCCATACGCACCTCGCCGCCGTCGAGCACCACCACGCGGTCGGCTGCGGCCGCCTCCTCCATGAAGTGGGTGATCATCACGACGGTCATGCCGCGCTCGTGCAGCTCGCGCACGACGCGCATGAGCCCGGCGCGCCCGCGCGGGTCGAGCATGGCCGTGGCCTCGTCCAGGATGAGGATGGCCGGATCCATGGCGAGCACCCCGGCGATAGCCACGCGCTGCTTCTGACCGCCGGAAAGCGCATTGGTCTCGTGGGCCTCGAAGCCCTGCAGGCCCACCTCGGCAAGCGCCCGGGTCACCCGATCGCGCAGTTCTGGGTTCGGGATGCCGAGGTTCTCCGGGCCGAAGGCGACGTCGTTCTCGATGAGGCTCGCCACCAGCTGGTCGTCGGGGTTCTGGAAGACCAGCCCCGCGTTGGAACGGATGAAGTAGGTCTGCTCCGCGTCGCGGGTGTCGCAGCCGAACACGACCACCTCGCCCTCGTCGGGCAGAAGCAGCGCGTTGATGTGCTTGGCCAGAGTGGACTTCCCCGAGCCGTTGCCGCCGAGCAGGCACAAAAACTGCCCCTGGGGCACCGTCAGGTTCAGGTGCCGGAAGACGAAGGCCTCCCCATCGTAGGTGAAGGCGGCGTCGCGGAAGTCGACGAAGACATCGGTGCTCATTAGCGGCCCTTAACCTGGTCTTTCTTCGGGGTGATGAGGTTCGAGATCGCCTTGTAGACGATAAGCGTCAGGATGGCGTTCAAAAGGCCCTTCAGCAGGTTGAACGGGATGAGGATGGGCACGATCATGGCCACGACGGCATCGAGCGGCACGCCGAGCCAGGCCGGGGTGACCACGAGGTTGCCGAGCACCGCCATGATGACGGCGAACACGATGCCGAGCACAAGACCGATGATGGCGCCCTTCAGGGTGTGGATCTTCTTGTACACGAGCGCCGAGGGCAGGATGAAGCCAATGACCACGAGCAGGTTCATGAGCGCGCCGGTGAAGTCGGCGAAGAGGATGCCGTGGGCCACCACCGAGATGATGCCGCAGGCGAGACCCGCCGCCGGGCCGTAGGCGAAGCCGCAGACCGCCGCGGGCATGATAGAGGCATCGTAGGAAAGCCACGCCACGCCGGGCAGAAGCGGGAACTCGACGAAGGACAAGAGCACCGAGATGGCGCACAGAAGCGCGATGGTCACGAGCACGCGGGTAGACCAGCGGTTCGTGTTCGCCATGGTCTTCTGGGCCGTGGGCGCCTTGGCGGGGCGCACGGTGGAGGAACCGACAGCGGGGTGAGTCGTGGGTTTGTTGGCCATGATGGACCTTCTTTCTCTTCGCGAGGTCTGCCTGACGGAGCCGCTTCCCCTCGCAAAAAGAAAACGAGCCCGTATGAATTCCTTTCATACAGGCTTCCATGATGTCGCGCTTCCGTTTGCGTTGGCCCCATCGGCCGGGGCGCCGGAAGCGCGAGCGTCTGCCTCTTCCATCCGGACTGTAACCGTTGGCCCCGGAATTTCACCGGGTCAGCCTGCGCTTTCGCACAGGGTCGCGGGCTTGCCGACGCGCAGAGGCGCCGCCGTGCTTACCGCCAGTGAGGATTTCCACCTCGCCCTGAAACAGAATTCACGAGCAACATTGTAGGCGACGCGAGCCGCGCGCGCAACCCCCAGGACCATCGGATGCGCGCAGCGGTTCATAGCCGTCGCCGATGCTTCGGGACGCCGGGGCGCCTTTTAGCGGCTGCGGGGGTACAGGACGTAGCCGCGCTCGGCTTCGCGGACAGCTTCAGCGCCCGCATTGCTCTCCGTATACGAAATCGTTCCGACACCTTCGCCGGGCACGGACGGATGCGGGCGGTCGTGGGGGCAGATGTCCATTTGGAAGGCGTCGCCGACGGCGCCCGAGGCGAGCACCTCCTCGGTGGGACCCTGGGCCAGAACCCTCCCCTTCTGCACCACTACGAGGTAGTCGGAGTAGCGAAGCGCCAGATCCAGATCGTGGATGACCATGGCAACGGTCTTGCCCTCGCGTCGGTTCAGGTCGCGCACGAGGGCCATGAGGTCGTGGCAGGCGCTGATATCCAGATAGGTGGTGGGCTCGTCCAGCACGATGAGGTCGGTGTCCTGGGCGAGTGTGCGGGCCACATGGGCACGCTGACGCTCGCCGCCAGAAAGCTGGTGCAGGTCATGATTGCGGAAGACCGCGACCCCGGCCCGTTCCATGGCGGCTTCCACAGCCGCGCGATCGGTCGGCCCGAGTCGGCCGCCCCACCCCAGGTGCGGATGGCGGCCGCAGGCCACCAGAGCCTCCACGGTCATGGGAGGCACGCGGGAGGTCTGGGCCAGCACGGCCATCAGATGCGCCCGTTCGCGCGAGGTCAAGGAAGCAGTATCGCGGCCGGCCACCTCCACCCGTCCCGCCGCGGGGCGCAGAAGGCCGGCAGCCAGCTTCACCAGCGTCGATTTCCCGCAGCCGTTGGGGCCGACGATGCTCGTCACCGCGCCGGCGGGAATGGCGGCGGAAAGCCCCTCCATGAAGGGGGCGCCCGCCCTGTAGGAGAACGAGAGGTCCTCGTAGCGGATGGCGCACTCCGACGCGCGCGCCTTAGCGTCGGCGAGACGCGCGCACGACGTCCTCTCGCCCTGAATGGCACGCTCAGTCAAGGCCGCCTCCTTTGTTCTTCAGGATGAGGTAGATGAAGAAGGGGCCGCCGATGAAGGCGAGCAGAATGCCCACGGGCAGCTCGTAGGGGGCGAACAGCACCCGGGCCAGAAGGTCGCATCCCACGACGAAGGCCGCGCCGGCCAAGGCGGACGCCGGCACCACCCAGCGGTTGTCGTGACCCACGAAGAAGCGCATGAGATGCGGCACCACCAGCCCCACAAATCCGATAAGGCCCGCGAAGCTCACGGCCGCGCCGGCGAGCACGGCGGCCACGGCGAGCATCCCCAGGCGCACGGCGCGCACGTTCACGCCCAGGCTGTGGGCCGCCTCGTCGCCGAGCGAGAGGATGTTCAGCTTCGCCGCGCCCGCCAGCGCCGCCGCCAGGCCCACGGCGATGTAGGCGGCCGGCCACACCAGATCGCGCATAAGGACCCCGGACAGGCCGCCCACGAGGAAGGTGGACGAGCCGATGTAGGCGTCCGGGTCAACGATGAGGATGGTGTTCATGCCCGCGCCGAACACGGTGGTGATGGCGATGCCGGCGAGGACCACGGTAAGGCGGCTGAGTCCCTTGCCCAGCGACAGCGCGAAGATGATGAGCGCCGTCGCGAGCGCCCCGGCGAAGGCCGCCAGCGGCGTGAGCCACAGCGCCCCGGGAACGAGCGAGGCGGCCAGCAGCACGGCAAGCCCCGCACCGGAGTTCACGCCGATGACGTTGGGACTCGCCAGCGGATTGTCCAGGCACGCCTGGATAAGCGCGCCGGAGCAGGCCAGGGCCGCCCCGGCCAGAAGCGCCGCCAGCACCCGCGGCACGCGGACGTTCTCCAAGATGTTGCGGGCCGTGGCGGAAACGTCGCCGCCGAAAAGCCACGTCGCCAGCTCCGGCAGGCTCACCGAGGAGGCGCCGAGCATGAGCGCCGCCGCCGTGACCGCCGCAAGAAAGACGGCGGTCGCGGCAACGACGACGATGTTGCGGGAGACAGAACCCATGGCGCGAGACATCCCCCGTCGCTAGTTCTGCCCGTAGAGGTTATCGAAGAGCCCCTGGTAGGCCGCACCCCACTGGGCGTTGGGCTTTGCGAGGTACAGCGTCGGGTCCAAGGTGATGTAGCGGCCGTTCTGCACGGCGGAAAGCGAGCCCCACGCCGGATTGGCCGCCGTGGCCTCCTCGAGGTTGCGCATGGCCGCCTCGGTGTCGTTGCCCATGGGAATGACGAAGACGAAGTCCGGGTCCATCTCGATAACCGCCTCCAAGCTGAAGTCCTTCAGGAGACTCTTGTTCTCGTCAGCGAGGTTGTTCACGCCGAGGTCGGCCAGCATGGCCCCGGTCTGGGTGCCGGAGCTCTGCACGCGGGTGCCACCGGAGAAGGTGGTGAGCAAAAGTGCCGTCGGCGGGTTCTCGGCCGGCACCGTGCCCACGATGCCGTCGATGGCCTCGGCCACCTTCGCGACGTTCTGCTCGTAGAGGTCCGCGCGCCCGGTGATGTCGGTGAAGGTGCGCATGAGGCGCTCGTAGTCGTCGAAGGTGGTCACCTCGAAGTAGGCCACGGGAATGCCCGCGCCCACAAGCGCGTCGCGCAGGTCGACCTGGCTGGAGTCGGCGCCGCGGCCGCCAGTGCCGCTCGTCATGATGACGAAATCGGGGTTAAGCGCCATGATGGCCTCGAGATTCACCGCCGTGAAGTCCCCTACCGTGGCCACATCCGGGCTCTCGATGGTCCAGCCGGCCGCCGTGAGCGCATCGTCGGAGACGCCCACGAGCGTGCCCCCGGCCAGCTCCCAGGCGTTCGCGAAGCTGCCCATGCATGCCACGACCCGCTGGGGGTTGTCCACGGTGACCTCGTTGCCTGCATCGTCGGTGAAGGTGACGAGGCCGGGCGCCGTTGCTTCCGCTGCGGGAGCCTCAGGGGCCTGTTGCTCCTGCTGGGTCGCATCGGCCGCCGGAGCCTCGCTTTCCTGCTGGCCGCATCCGGCCAGCACCAACGCCAACGCCGCCGCAGCAGCGCACAGTACAAACTTCTTCAAAACAAAATCCTTTCTATACAAAAACTCACCGGTTCGCCCAAGGAAGTCAGCGAGGGTTCGACAGGTGCCTGGAATTGGCCCGCCTTTGGGCCAAGCGGCCTTCGTGCCGCGCCGAGCCCAAAACAAGGGCCAAGGCCAGGTGCCTGTCGGAACCGCAGCGTCAGGACGTTCATTCGGCAATGGCCGAATGAACGTCAAGTTGTTGGCCATGAGCGCAGTAATCGTCTTGGGCGAGGATGTCGCCGTCGTGGTAGTAGGCGGCACGGGCCCGGCAGCCGCCGCAGCCGTCCTTGTAATCGCAGGTTCCGCAGGCGCCGGAGTAGGCCTGGGTGCGCAGGCGCTCGAACATCGGGCTCGTCTTCCAAATCTCGTCGAAGGGCTGCACACGCACGTCGCCGGCTTCCTCGGTCATGTAGGCGCAAGGGCGAACGATCCCCTCGCTGCCCACAACGCAGTAGGTGAGACCGGCCAGGCAGCCGCGGGTGAATCGGGTGTCGATGCCCAGCTGCTTGGCCACGCGGGTGAACTGCGGCGCGCAGGTGGGCTTCACATCGATGGATACTTCCGCCGACTTCTCCATGATCTCGCGAAGGAGCGCCTCGTTTTCCAGCACTTCCAAACTCGTCTCCTGGATGTACTCGCCGCGGCCGACGGGGATCAGGAAGAAGATATAGTGGGACTGCGCGCCGATCTCTTCGGCGAAGTCGGTGATGGCGCACACCTCATCGCGGTTCCAATCGACCACGGTGGTGTGCAGCTGGAAGGGCAGGCCGGCGCGCTTGCAGGCCTCGATGCCGGCCAGGGTGAGAGCGTGGGCGTTGGGCAGCCCGCGGAACCGGTCGTGCCTTTCCGGATCGAGGCTGTCCACCGAGATGCCCATGGCGCAGGCGCCGGCCTCCTTCAAGCGGCTCGCCACCTCGTCGGTGATGAGCGTGCCGTTGCTGCCGAACACCGGGCGCAGGCCGCGGGAGGCGGCATGGGCCACCAGCTCGTAGATGTCGGGGCGCAAAAGCGGCTCGCCGCCGGAGAAGATCATGATCTTGAAGCCCGCCCGGGCGATCTCGTCGATCATCTTCTTCGCCTCGTCGGTGGAAAGCTCGCGGTCGGTGGCCTCCTCGGCGTCCTGGTAGCAGTGCACGCATTTCAGGTTGCATTGGTTCGTGGTCATCCACGATACGATCATGTCGGGGTCTCCTCTCCCTCGCATGGACGCGGCCGCAGGTTTGGCAGCAGCCTTGCCGCAGGGCCGACGGCGGGTTTGCCGCACGCTCGGCCGCAACGTGGCTTCAAGGATACCCAGAGCGTTTTTCGCGGGAATCGCCCGAACGGGTTAGGTTGGGAATGAGAGGGCCATCACGGCCAAAAGCGGGAAAATGCCGTGCAACCTATTCGCCCAACTCCAGGGCAAAAGCGCGAACTGCATCGGTGAAAAGGCGCTCGCGGGCGTCGTTGGCACCGAGACGCGCCCAGGGGGCGTCTCGCGTGATAGCGGCCAGGTCGGCGGCGGTATAGAGGAAGACGCCGTCGAGGGAGGCGATGCGGCGATCGACGAGCGAGCCGTCCGCGCTAGCATCGACGAGCAGCATCGGACGGCCCCGACGCAGGCGGACGACGCCCTTCATGAGCCGACGATCGAGCGCGGCGCCTTCCACGGCGCTTTCCGCCAAGACGATGTCGGCATCGACGAGCAGTGCCGAAAGCAGCTGAGGGTCGGCCATGGCCGCGTCGAACGCGCGGGCGGCGGCATCGCAGCCCCCATCGCCAAGCAGCTGGAAGCGTTCTACACCAGCACTGAGGAACGCACCGGCGAAGGCCAGCGATAAATCGTCCGGGCCGGCAACGAGCACGCATCGGCGCTCAAGGTGGCCGAACACGCGCCGGGCCAGCTCCACGGCCGTCTCGGCCAGCGCCGCCGTCGAAGCGGAGGTGTCGGCCGCCGACAGAGCGCTCGACAGGCGGGAGACCGCCGCCGCGAGCCGGGTCAGGCCGTCGCCCAGCGCGCCCGCCCGCCGTGCCTCCGACAGGGCACGCGCCCAGCATGCAGACAGCGCGTCCGGCGAACCCGGCGCCCCGAGGACCCCGCGCCCTCCCGGCTGCGCCAGATCCCCGGCAGCAAGCGAGTCGCCTTCCCGAAGAAGCGACGCCCCCGCCTGGGGCTCCCGGGCGAATTCGTCCAAGCCGCACAAGGCGGCAAACAGGTGGGAGGCGGCGTCGATCCCCCCGGCGAAATAGAGCGCGCCGGCCACTTCCCCATCGGCCACGGCACCGAGGAGCCCGGCGGCGATATCGTAGGCGTCGCAGCCCTCCTCCGCCACCGCGTACAGCTCCACGCACGCGCCACTCACCACGATGAGCCCCTCGGAGAGGCTCCGATGGGCCGACACCTCGGCCAGAAGCGCGCGCCGAGAAGCTCCGTCGGCGAGACGCTGGCTTATCGGCGAGAAGACGGCGCGACGCGGGTTCACGCCCGCAACGAACAAGCCCATGGCCCTACCCCGCCGACACCGCGACGAGCAGCACCGCCGCCGCAAGGCCGGCGATGGCGAGGGCATCGCGAGCCCGCGCCGACGCAGCCCAGGGCGCGAGGAACGACAAGGCGCAGAACACCGACCAGACGGCCGTCGTCGCCAGGGAAAGCGCCACGCGCGGCACCAGATAGCCCAGATTGCCCTCGGTGCCGATTTGGGCCATGGCAGCATAGAGCGCCACCAGGTGCGTGAACCCGATGAGCATGGCGGCGATGAGCACCGCGAGGCCCACCAGCCCCGCCAAGCGCGAGATGAGGGCGAGCGTGTCCAGCGCCGGCGTGTTCAGCTCGAGCACCTTGGCGCTGCGGGCCGCCATGAGGCGGCGCTGGTACCAGTCGAGCGCGGCCGATATGGCCGAGGTGGCGAAACAGGCCAGGGCGACGAACACGAGCACGATATGGGGCACGAGGAGCGGCCAGTGGTAGAAGGCCATGTTGTCCGCGCCCGCGGGATCGAGGATGCGCAGCCACTGGGACACGAGAATGAGCAGCGCCACCACCGGCGCGGCGACAGTGGAGAAGGCGAGCCCGCGACGGGTGACGAGCAGTCCCGCCGCCGTCACCACGGCAAGCACCCACGAGGCCAGCATGACGATGTTGGGGCCGGACAGAAGCGTGCCTTCCGTACTCACCGATTCCATGCCGATGACCGCGGAATGCGCCGCCACGGCAACCAGGTAGACGCCCTTGGCCGCCCGCGCGGCCCGACGGTGATCGCGCCTGAGGCCGAACGCTCCCAAGGCGCTCGCCGCGCCGTAGAGCAGGATGCAGAGTATTTCGAAGACGAACAAGGTCACAAGCGCGCTTTCCTCCCCGCGAGAGAGTCCCAGTTTACCCGAGGCCGCCTCCCCCGCCATCCCCCGTTCGGGCTAATCAGCGACGGCGCAGCAGACCGGTTTCGAAGCCGTAGGCCACAAGCGCCGCGCGGTTCGCGCGACCGCACTTCGTGGTCATATGGGACAGGTGCGCCTTCACCGTCTGCTCGGAGAGGGAGAGCCGCCCGGCGATCTCCTTGTTCGAGAGACCGCCGGCAATGTAGTAGAGGATCTGCTGCTCGCGCAAGGTGAACGCGGAGGCAGGGTCGGCGACGAAGATCATCGAGCGTCCTTCGAACCGCGCCCTTAGGCGAAGTCGTACAGGTCCTTGGCGGCTTCCTGGAAGTCCGCGTAGACCTCGGCTGCGATGACCTCGTCGTCCACCAGCTCGAAGGAGCAGGGCTGACCGTCCTCGTCGACCTCGGTCACTTCCAGTACCACCACCTCGCCGGAAGACGTGGCCGGATGCTCGTCGTCCACCGGGAAGAAGAACCCGAACGAGCTCTCTCCCTTCAGCACGAGCCCGAGGAACTCCAGTTCCACCTGCTCGCCCTTCTCGTCGACGAGCGTAATGGTGATGCCCTCCTCGGTAGGCGGACAAAAGTTGGGGGCCGAACCTTCACGAACCATAATTACTGTGCCCTTCCGTGGCGGTGCTTCTTTTTCTTGTTGTTCACCGGCTTGGGCTTGGCGGCCGCCGCCACCGCTGCGGCATCGGGTGCCTCGCCGGTCGCTTCCTTCTGCTCAGCTACGTAGGCCTCGGCGCGCGCGTTGGCCTCAAGGCGCGCCAGCGGCACCTGGGCGATGCCCGTGGAAGCCGAGTGGTCGAACTCGAACAGGCCCACTTCCGTGCCGTACTTCTTCTGCAGTTTCGCGAACTTCGGCTCGCGGGTCTTCCACAGGCAGTACAGGGGGCACGCGATGGCGATGGACGAATACGAGCCGGCGATAAGGCCGATGGCCATGGCGAAGGCGAAGTCCTTCAGCGTCTCGCCGCCGAACAGCAGCATGGCGAACACCGGGATGAACGAGGTGAGTGTCGTGTTGATGGTGCGGATGAACACCTGGTTCATGGAGTGGTTGGCCATGGTCATAAAGGTGCAACGGATGTCCTCGCCCTTCATGTTGTCGTTGATGCGGTGGAACACGACCACCGTGTCGTAGAGCGAGTAGCCGAGGATCGTGAGCAGCGCGGCGATGGTGTTCGGGTTCACCTCGCGGCCCACGAGCGCGTAGATGCCCACCACCAGGATGAGGTCGTGGAACAGCGCGACGATGGCCACGACGCCCATCTTGTACTCGAAGCGGATGGCTATGTAGACGATGATGAGCAGGATGGACACGAGGAAGGCGATGAGCGAGCTTTGGATGACGCTTGCGCCCCAGTCCGGGCCGATGGTGGTCACTTCGAAGTCGCTCGAGGTCATGCCGAGGGCCTCGGCCACCTGGTTGGCGTGGGCCGTGGCGTCCTCGGCCGAGGTGGTGGTGGTGCGCACGAGGAAGCCGGGCTCGCCGCCGGTCTCGGTGGTCTGGATGACGGCATCCGGCTCGCCGGCGTCGTTGAAGGCCTCGCGCATCTGCTCGGTGGTGATGTCGCCGGTGCCGTGGAAGGCCACCGACGTACCGCCGACGAACTCGATGCCGAAGTTCAGGCCGCGGAAGCCGACGACAGCGAGGCACGCCACCATGGCCACGGCGGCCACGGTGAGGAACACCTTGCGGTAGCCGAGGAAGTTGATGTCGCGCTTGATGAAGCGGCCCTTGATCTTGCGCACGGCGGTGACGGCGACCGAGCCCGGCTCGCCCTCGCCCTCGGCGATGACGCGGGTCTCGGCGGCGTTCATCTGGGCGCCGGCCTCGGCCTCGGCCTCAGGCACGCCCTCGGCAGCGGCCAGCTCGGCATAACCGCGCGACGCGTCGATGGAGTCCTTGATGCCCCAGAAGCCGGGGTGCTTCGCGATGACCTTCGGCGCCAGCAGGCGGATGAGCGGCGCCTTGAAGATGAGCATCATGGCGATGTCGCAGATGATGCCCAAGGCCAGCGTCATGCCGAAGCCCTTGACGGAGGCGGCGGCCAGGAAGAACAGGCACAGCGCCGACACCATGGTCACGAGGTCGGCGTCGATGGAGGTGAAGATGGCGTGCTTCACGCCGGTGATGGAGGCCGCCTTCACCGAGCGGCCCATGCGGATCTCCTCGCGGAAGCGCTCCACGGTGAGGATGGAGGAGTCCGCCGCCATGCCGATGGTCAGCACGATGCCGGCGATGCCCGCCAGCGACAGGCTGAACAGGTGGAAGGCGGAAAGGGCCGCCAGGATGCCGAGGTAGAGCACGGCGAACACGCCCATGGCCGCGGCGGTGATGATGCCGAGCCCCTTGTAGAAGAACAGCAGGTACAGCATGACAAGCGCCAGGCCGATGAGGGCCACGATGACGCCGGAGACGAGCGCGTCCTGGCCCAAGGTGGGGCCGACGACCTGGGACTGGGCGTACTCGAAGGACACCGGCAGCGAGCCGGACTCCAGGATGGTCTGCAGCGCCTTGGCGTCTTCCAAAGAGTACTGGCCGGTGATGGACACCTCGCCGTTGGGGATTTCGGACTGCACGGCCGGGGCGGACTGCACCTCGCCGTCCAAGATGATGACGATCTTGCCGTGGTCTGCCACCAGATCGCGCGAGGCGTCGGCGAAGGCCTTGGCGCCCTGAGAGTTCAACGTGATGTTCACGCTGTAGTAGGTGCTGCCCTCGCTCTCGCGGCCGATGGTGACGTTGGTGATGTCGGCGCCGGTGACGATGGGCGTGTAGGTGCCCGGCTCCACGGCCATGTGCTGCACCTGGCCCGAGGGGAAGGCGTTGCCGAACTCGTCGGTCACCGTGCCCTCGCCGGAGGTCTGGCCGGAGTCGATGGCGTTGCGCACCTCTTCGTCGGTGAACGAATCCAGGCGGGCGAACTCCAGCGAGCCGGTGCGCCCGATGGTGGCGAGCGCCTCCTCCGTATCAGCTAGGCCGGGGATCTGCACGAGAATCTGGTCAGAACCCTGCTCCTGCACCGTGGCCTCCGAGGCGCCCAGCGCGTTCACGCGGCTCTCGATGATGGCGCGGGACTTCTCCATGTCCTCGGGGGTGACCGGCTGGCCGTCCGTGGACTTCGCCGTGAGCACCACCGACAGGCCACCTTGAATGTCGAGGCCCTGGTTGATCTTCTCGTTGGGCGGGGTGAACAGCACCACCGACACGACGATGAGCAGGGTGGTGAGGATGAGCAGCCACACGTTGCGGCGATCCGCCGTGCGGACCGGCTTCTTCTTGACGTTGCGTTCCAATGCCATGGGATGCGACCTTCTTCTTTCGCGTTCCTAAAATCTCTTGCGCGAAGAGCGCCCCAGCCTCCCCCGAAGCGGCGCTTTTGCGTTAACTTGCCTATTGTGCCATAAATGAACCGAAGGTCAAAGCCCTATTCCGACATCGCAACAACTTATGCGGCATAATCGGAAGCGCCTTGGAAGCCTCGAGGGGGGCGCCTCAACGCCACAACGCTCCTCCAATCGGCGGCGAGCCTCCGCTGAACGGGCGCGCCCTATTTCGCGCCCAAAAGCGCCACGAGCTCGCGGCGGTTCGCGACGCCGCACTTCTCGTAGATGTGGCTCATGTGGGCCTTGAAGGTGCCCTCGGCGATGAACAGCTCCTGCATGATGGCCGGGCCGTTCTTGCCCTGGGCCACCAGCGCCAGAATCTCGGTCTCCCGCGGGGTGAGGCGGGCGTGCTCGGCCAGCTCGGCCGCCCGCTCGTCGCGCCGCAGCTCTTCCGGGGTCTTCTCCACAAGGCCGCCCGCATCCAGGATGCGCACGCCCCAGCGGCTCGCCAGTTCCTTCTCGGACAGCAGGATGAGCGTGGCCGCCAACATCATGGCCACCACCGCAACCGCGATGACCGCGTCCTGGGCGCCGGCGTTCATGCCAGCGGCGGCCATGGCCTCGGCGACCCCCTTGCCCCAGATGACGAACACCTGCTCGGCGCCTTTGATGGCGGCGAAGATGACGACCGTGACCCCGAGGCGCTTCGAGATGTCGTACAGAAGCAGCGCCACGATAATGCCCACGAGCGAGTAGCTCATGGAGATGAGATAGCTGGACGCCGCCGTGCCGAAGACGCCCTCGACGGGCACGAGCAGAAAGCCGCACACGATGAGCACGAGCGGCGAGCGGTACAGCGTCCCGATATTGAAGCGGTTCGAGAAGAAGTAGGCGCTCGCGAACAGCACCGCCATGACGATGGCCGTCGAGACCGACGAGTGCATGCCGGCGCCGGCGGCCAGCTGGTGCTGGCGCAGCCCGTAGGCGAAGGAGTACAGGGCCAGAAGCACGAAGATTTTCCACGGGTAGGTGAACTTCGGAATGACCGGCGAGGGGCGATCGGCGGCGGGCAGCGCCGAGAAGGCCCGGCGCAGGCAGAGCAGCGCCACCGGCGGCAGGATCACCAAAGCGCAGGCCACGCGCAAATCGTCCAGGCCGTCGCAGAAGAACACGCAGACGACGGCCACCAGCTGGGAGGCCGTCGTATACAGGAAAATGCGGATGAGCGAGATGCAGCTTAGGACCTCGGCCCACAGAAGCAGGAAGAGGCCGAAGCCCGCGCCTCCCGCCGCCGCGCCCGCGGCCACAAGGACGACGGCCGCGGGCCCTCCGACCAGGCCAGTGCCGGCGGCGATGAGGCAGAGCGACGCCCCCGTCATCAACGCCGCCGACGCTGCGCGCATCCGCCCCGTGGCGTTCAGCGGCAAAAGGCGGCGCGCGGCGAGCGCCACCGCGATGGAGGCGAGGCAGAACGCGTAATCGAAGACATCGTGCAGATCGAAGGCGGCCGGCAGCGCGAGGGCCGGCGCCGCCACGGCCAGCGTCACCCAAGCGCGGGCGCAGCCGAGCGCGAACAGGTAGGGCAGTATGCCCCGCAGGTACAGGGAGCGATCCTCCCTCCCCTTCCGTATGTCCTTCAACAGGTTCCCCATGACGGCCATTATAGCAGGTGACGGGGCCGGCTGGCGGGGAGGTCGGTGCGTTCCGGGCCTTGCGACGTCGAGGGCAAGGGGCCGCAAAGAAACTCGAGGACCGCAAGGGGATGCAAACGCTCACGAACAAAAGCCCGGCCGACGGGGAGGGAGCGTCGGCCGGGCACGGGAGGGTGAGACGGCAGGTGGCCTACAGGCTCGCCACCAAGCGGCCGGTGTAGTAGCCCGAAGTGATGGCACGGCCGATGGAGAGCCCCTCGATATCCATGGGGTAATCCACGCCGCCGAAGAACTGGCCCGAGGCGTTGCCCACGGCGTACAGGCCGCCGATGGGCTCGAACTCCCCGTTCAGGCACTGGTGATTGCCATCGACCACGAGGCCTCCCAGGATGGCCGGCAGCTTGTTGGAGCCGCGGGGGATGGCGTAGTAGGGGCCGCCCTCGATGGGGACGAGGTACTTGGCGGCCTTGCCGAAGTCCTCGTCGCGGCCGGCGGCGCACAGCTCGTTGTAGCGGGCCACGGTGTCGGCCAGGGCGGCGGCATCGATGTTCGTGAGCTTCCAATCGTTCTCCGCGGCGTAGGCGTTCATGGCCTCGGCCAGGCCCTCAATGGTGTCGGCGGTGATCCACTTCTCGGGGTTCACCTTGTTGTCGCCGTTGTACTGGGAGATGTCGTAGGGGCTGGCGGCCTTCCACTCCTCGTAGTAGCTCTCCCAGTTCGCGGGCACCAGGCTGAAGAACTTCGCCGCCGTGGAGTCCGCGAAGCCGGCCTTCGCCAGGTACGGGCGGGCGAAGTTGTTCATGTAGCCCATGCGGCAGCAGGTCTCGTCCATGAAGCGGTTGCCTTCCTGGTCAACGAAAAGGAAGGGCATCTCCAAGCGCACGGCCGCCGGCTCGCCGTGGATCATCTTGGTGTGGGTGTGCGGCGTCATGATGGCCCCGGCGTTCATGCCGGCCACAAGCGCGCTGCCGTCGCGGAAGTCGGTGAACAGCGAGAAGCCCTTGGTGTCCGGCGCGTAGTAGTCGAGCATCTCCTGGTTGGAGGAGTAGTCGCCGCAGGCCAGAATGACGCCCTTGGTCGCCGTGAACAGGTGATGCGCCCCGTCGGCGTCCTCGCAGATGGCGCCCGTGACCGCGCCGGACTCGTCGGTTTGCAGCTGCTTGCAGGGCATGTTGTAGAAGAACTCGGCGCCGCCGGCGGCCAGGTTCTCGGCGATCACCGTGGCGGCGGCGTTGTGGTTGCCCTCCACGTGGAAGTAGGTGTTGGCGTGCAGGTGGATATCGTAGCCGTTGTAGGAGAGCACGGCGTCGTGGGGCTTGCTTTCCACGCCGCCCTTCGCCGCCTCCTCGGCCCACCAGGCCAGGGCCTCCTGGGAGTTGTGGGCCCAGATGTTCACAAGGTCGCGGTTGGAGCGGTAGTCGCTCTTCCAGTTGATGAAGCTCACGCAGGCCTGGACGGCGGCCTCGTCGGTCTGGGTGAGGTCGATGGAGGCGGCCATGTTGCCGGTGGTCTGGGCGGCGTTGATGTTCTGCACGCAGGCCACGCGCGCCCCGGCCTCAAGCGCGGTGTGCACGGCGGACAGGCCCGACTCGCCGGCGCCGACCACGACGACGTCGTACTCGTGGGTCTCGGCGAAATCGGTGATGGGCTCCTGCGGCGCGAGGAACGCGGGGCCGGTAGCGGCGCCCGTGCCGGCCAGGCCCTTCTCAGCAGCGGCCTCGGCGACGGTCTTGGGCTGCCCGCAGCCGGCGAGCGTGCTGGCGCCGGCCACGCCGAGCGCGGCCAGGCCGCCGAACTTGAACAGGTCGCGACGAGTAACAGTGGTGGTCATGGTGAACTCCCTCTCTTTCCGTTGCGCGGGACGCCTTTCGTGCGCCCTCGTGCCTCTCCTTGCGCCGGGCGCTCCTTCGCGCCCTGCGCTTTGTCGGGCGCCGCGCGCCCTCCTTGACAGATGCCGTCCGGGGAACCACGACCGCGGCCTCCACCGCCGCTCTCGCACTCGGGCAGCCTTCCAGCTGCCGCCCGAGTACGGCACCTCGCGACAACCTTCAACTGGTGTGCGGGTTCGGCACCCCGTGACGATCCCCACTATGGACGCCGCCGCGCCATCGCGCATCGGAAAGCGAGCGAGAAAAAGATTATTCTCGTAATCTTTTCCCTAATCCTTTACTCTGAACTGGGAAAACTATTTTCTTGAAAAGCACCTAGCGAGGCTGCTCTTTGAGACAGTAATCCTCGAGCGACCAGCCCATGCGGAACAGATGCGCTTGCCGGTTCGCGAATTCCTTGCTTTGGGGACGAAATCTTTTGCCCCGCCGGCGATAGCACTGCTCGGCAATGCGCCGCATTTCGCCCGAATCGCCGATCTGCCCCGCCGTCACGGTAACGACCTTGTAGCCGTCTGCCTCCAGCGCCAGGCGCTTCTGGGCGTCTCTCGTCAACTGTGAGGAGCTGGTGTGCTCGGCCGTTGAGTCGTACTCGATCGCAAGGCGAGCATCAGCAAAGAGGATATCAGGGACGAGCGTGGTGCGGCGTGCTATCTGCTGAGCCTTGTGGCTCGGCCGCAACCGCCGGTTTACCGCAAGGTCTGAGAGCTGAAAGCCGCCATAGCGGTAAGGCAGCCCGAACACCATAGCGAGAAACGCCTCCGGAGGAGAGGCTGCGCCTTCCGTAACCCACGGGAGCGCCCGACGAGCCTCCTTCACGCCCTTGATTCCGGGGTTGGCGCGAAGGAACGCTTCAATGCGCCGCTTCGAGGTAAGAGGCTCGCGTCGCCCAAGCTCGCCACCCTTCCCAGCGTCGAGGTAGAAGCGGCCGCAAAGCACATTGCCCGCGCGAACGAGCTCGTGAAAAGGAAGCGACTGCGCAAGCTGCACGAAACACAGCTCGGGGCAGGAGGCGAACACGCCGCTTTCCACGCGGCAGAAGTCCTTTCCCTTCGGCATGCGAACCATGAGATGGCAGATCGCTTCCGACAACGGCCTTTTGGTATGAGACGTCGTAGAGACATGATGCGGCCGGGGCAGGAACGGGAAGATTCCTTCCAAATGGCGCAGTGCTTCAAGGACGGGCTCGCAATTCTTCAGAATTTTCGCCGACACCTTGCACGAGGCGTCGGGCGCCGACGGCGCGCAAAGCCAGTAGGAGAAAGCCGATATGCCAAAGAGGATCAACCGCATTCGCGGCATTCTAAGACCTCTGCTCACCACGTGTTCTCGGAATAACGCGATACATGAAATATCCTCTGCTGAAAGTAAATGCATCATCTTTTGCCGAGCGAGTGCCCTGCTGCCGACACAGAGCCCCCGCGTCGCCCATACGCCACCTTCTCCGCGCGAAGCTGGCATAGTGGCTTGAAAATGACGAAAGATCGGAATGCAGTAGAAAATGGGGGTGCGGACAAAAAGTTGGACACTCCGGTGTCCGGATTGGAGTCCGCATG
>OLOI01001327.1_pt1 | contig 21448 bp, 15 predicted proteins | sample 1672131 | NCBI WGS metagenome assembly OLOI01 (sample SAMEA3136651, study PRJEB25190) | human gut metagenome
GCTTGTAATCTAACTATTCATTTTCGGATTTACCCCAACTATTGACAAAGAGCCTAATTTTTAACAATATCTTCCAATTTTTTTGAATAAGGCAAAGCAATTACTTTGCTGTCACCGATTTTAGGACTATATGCAAGTAAGACAGCTATAAAAATAGGAGCTAAAGTATCTGAAATCGGAGATGAAACGGGATTTACACCATACAACATACGAAGTGCATTTTTTAATTTTCGCTTTGGTATTTTTCCTTTTGGATATAAAGAAAATAAAAAGAATATATTATTCGATTTATAGGCGTTAAAATATTCTCCCTCATACTTTACATCAAAATGATTAAATGAATTCTCTTCACGCAGACATTTACCTATATACTTGAAATCACTTAAATAGTATCTTCTGCTGAGTAAACCTCCAAGCCAATATTTTGTTATTCTTTGACCGGAAACTCTGTAATAACCAAAACAGTATATTGTAAGTGCTGATAATAACAGTGTTATTACAATAAAACACACCCACATACATATAATTGCTGGTTTTACATTTTGCTGATACATCAAATAGAATAATAAAATACAAAGTGCAATATAAAAACACCAAATAATTGAAAGAACTATTTTTTGAGCCATTGTTGAAAATTTTATCTTCATCAAATCACCTATTAAAAAGAGGCAAGGTTTTTCACCTTACCTCTCAACTTTTTTAATAATTATTATTTATTGAAGATTGACATAATGTCATAGAATGTATCGTCATCTTCGTCCTCTGTCTTGTCAACTGTCTTTGTATCTTCCTTTTTTTCAGGAGCAAAAATTGACTCGTTTGCAGATGAACGGCTGTTTGCATTTTTAGAAGCCTGAGCCATTTTTGCTGCGGCAATCTGACCGTCAGCGTTAAAGCCTGTTGCAATAACAGTAACGCTCATTTCGTCGTCCATCTTTTCGTCGATAACAGCACCCCAAATGATGTTTGCATCGTCTGAAACCTTGTCCTTAATCATTGTTGAAGCAGCGTCAATATCATCAAGACTTACATCAGCAGATGCGGTGATGTTGATGATAACGCCCTTTGCGCCGTCAATTGAAGTTTCGAGAAGCGGACTTGAAATAGCCTTATCAGCAGCAACAGTAGCCTTGTCCTTGCCGGAAGCAACGCCCATACCCATATGAGCATAGCCTGCGTCCTTCATAACAGATGTAACATCGGCAAAGTCGAGGTTTACAAGACCCGGAAGAAGAATGAGGTCTGAAATACTTTGAACACCCTGTCTTAAAACATCATCGGCAATAGCAAATGCGTTCTGAAGTGTGATGCTTGTATCTGAAACATATTTTAATCTTTCATTAGGAACAATAATGAGTGAATCAACGCAAGCGGCAAGCTCTGCAATACCCTGCTCAGCCTGAGTCATTCTTCTTTTGCCCTCAAAAGCAAACGGCTTTGTAACAACACCGACAGTAAGAATTCCCATATCCTTAGCAATCTTTGCAACAACCGGAGCTGCGCCTGTTCCTGTACCGCCGCCCATACCGGCAGTAACAAATACCATATCTGTATCTTTAAGAAGGGCTGCAATCTCGTCCTTGCTTTCTTCAGCAGCATTCTGACCGATTGCAGGCATTGAGCCGGCACCCTTACCTCTTGTAAGCTTTTCGCCAATCTGAATCTTTTGTGAAGCCTTTGAAAGTCTTAACACATGTTCATCTGTATTAACTGCAATGAACTCTACGTTCTTAACATCCATTGCAACCATTCGGTTTACAGCGTTTCCGCCGCCTCCACCGACACCTATTACTTTAATTCTCGGCATATATTCGCTTTCCAATTCCAATTCAAATGCCATTTTCTCGTCCTCCTTATTTCATATATGAAATCCAAAATTAAATAATTTCGCAAAATACATAAATATTTATTATATAGTATCATACTTCCGAAAAAATATCAATAGTTTTGTGTTGTTTTATTGGATTTTAAGTAATAATTAGTAAAAACATCCTGTGGGCTGTATTTAACCAAACAGTTTTCCATAACGTATAAATTTTATTCTGCATATCACTCACCGACAGTATTTTTTCGCACACTCAGTTGTTATAGTTATCATATGCACCCTGACCGTATTCATACGGCTCATTAGCATAGTTGTTCTGATAATTATCGCCTGCTTCGTATGCCTGTCCGCCCTGTTCTCCATATAAATTATTGTCTATCGGCTCGGTTGCATTTTCACCTTGCGTTGCAGGTGGATTTGTACTCGAAATGTTATCCCACGTAACTGTACTCTTCTCTGAAGACGCCGTCGGATTTGTAACGCTCTCCCCTTCTGCTGTTGTCGCAGACTGGTTGCCGCTGTTTGCAGGTTCTGTTTCTGACGGCTTAAAACGAGACACTTTCGTACTGTTGCAATTTGAAACATCAAGCGTGCCTGTAACAGTGCCAGTGTTGTTCGGGTCAAGCTTTTCATCTATTATCGCCATAGCCGTTCTGATTTTGTAATCTAAATCCTCAGGCAATCCAAGATTAATTGAAATTCTGTTATCATAATTAAGAGTTATATTAGCTGTATCGGTAACATCAAAACCTTTTATATTCTTAACTTCGTTTTTACTTAAGCTTTCAGAAACATCCTCCAAAATATCAGGGATATTGTTATCGCTGAAGCTGACATAATCTCCGATTTCTGTACTTTTAAGCTCCCGGCAGAAAAGCTCAGGCAGCTCATCCGGATTGTCTGCACGTCTGTCAATAATTCTGCCTTTTGCGCTTACAATCAGAAATTCGTCATTATATTTAATCACATATGATGGCACTGCATTTGTAATCTTTATAATAACCGTATCAGGAATATTAAAACTGATACTTGCGTTTTCTACATAAGGAAGATTATCAACAATCTCCTCGGGAGTACCGTTTATTGCCGCAATAAATATATTTTGCTGGAGCTGAACATTGCTGAACGCAACAATCTGATCCTGATAATAATATTCGTCACCATCAACCTTGATTTTTTCTGTTTTAAAAAGAACAGTAAGGCTCAGCACAACACCGATTATGAGTACTACAAGAAAAATTCCGCTGTAAATCAAAATTCGCTTGCGCCTTACCTGCTTTGGCGAAACAGGAGTTTTGGGACGATAAATGTATTCATTCTCCTGTTTTCTTATCTGTTTTGCACGGCGTTCCTGTCTTTGACGGGCAGAAAACTCATCAACATAATAACCGCCGTTGCTTGACTCTTTCGGCTCAAGATTTTTAATTTTTTTGTCGCTTTGAAGTCTGTATTTCTGCTCACGGCTGATTTTATTATTACCATTTTTTTGACGTGCATTAATTGAATCTATAATTTTACTGCCGGAATCCTTAACAACCTGCTCTTCCGGCAATGTATAGTCATTTTGAATTTTAGTTTTGCGCGGCGTCCTTTTATTGTAGCTTTCAGACACCGACGCTCTTGTTCTTTGATTTTCTATCTGATTACGGGATTTTGGAGCTGACTTTCTGTTAAGATTACGGCTGTCAGCACTTTGCTTTTCCTGCATTTTATGATATTTTTTTGCCTGCTTCGCCGCCTGCTTACGCCGTTTTTCAAGCTGTTTCTTCTCTTTTGCCGTAAGCGGTCTTTTGCCGTTTGCCACAGTCAATTCCTCCCTTCAAAACTTCCTTTATTTTAAACATCTGTTATATGCTAAATCTTTTTTATCTCTGCTCCCAATTCCGAGAGAGTAACCTCAAGGTTCTCATATCCCCTCTCAAGATATTTCACACCACTTATGTCGCTTGAACCATCCGCACCAAGGGATGCAACCACAAGTGCTGCCGCTCCCCTAAGGTCAGTAGCCTCTACCGATGCTCCGTAAAGCGATGAAACACCTTCAACAACTGCAACTCTGCCCTCTGTTTTGACATTTGCTCCCATTCGTACAAGCTCGCTTATATGACGGTATCTGTTCTCAAAAATATTTTCAACAAAAACCGATGTTCCCTCCGCCGTACACGCCGCCGCAAGCATTGGTGCCTGCACATCGGTCGGAAATCCGGGATAAGGCATTGTTCTTACTGTCTTCATTGAATAAAGTCTTGACGGAGCTGAAAACTTCATACAGCCGTCCCTGCACCTGATTTTACAGCCTGCATCCTCAAACACAGGGATAATTGATGCGAGGTGACTTGATATAATACCCTTTAATGTAATTTGCGAGCCTGTTGCCGCCGCACAAGCCATCAGTGTTGCCGCAACAATTCTGTCAGGAATTATCGTATGGTGTGCACATTCAAGGCTGTCACAGCCGTCAATTACAATCACACCCTCGCCTGCACCGTAAATTTTGGCACCGCATTCGTTCAGATAATCCGCAAGGTCAACGATTTCAGGCTCACGGGCAGCATTAATTATGGTTGTTGTGCCGCTTGCAAGACACGCTGCAATCATAATATCCTCAGTTGCACCTACGCTTGGAAATGAAAGCGTAACCTTTGCTCCCACGAGTCCGTTCGGTGCACTGCAATCGAGATAGCCGTGTTTTTCTTTAATTACTGCGCCAAGCTCACGCAAAGCCTTGAGGTGCAGATCAATAGGTCGAGGTCCTATCTCACATCCGCCGGGGAATGTAAGCTTTGCTCTGCCCGTTCGTGCAAGCACAGCACCCAAAAACACTATTGAACTGCGGGTTTTCCTCATCAGCTCATGAGGAATATCAGATCTGCAAATACCGTCTGCGCTTATAAGCAGTGTACTGTTGCTTCTTCTGACATCACAGCCAAGATAACGCAGTATTCCGAGAGATGCCTCCACATCGGTAAGCTGCGGGCAATTATAAATTACATTCTCTCCTTTTGAAAGAATTGTCGCCGCCAAAATAGGCAATGCACTGTTTTTTGCTCCCTGAACATAAGTTTCTCCGCTGAGTTTTTGCCGTCCTGTAACAAGCAATCTTGACACAGTAACACCCTCTTAAATAAAATACCTCTACATTCTATGATTAAGAAATATTCCTGTGACAGATTTTTTAAAATATCAACGCACAAAAAGCATCTATGCGTTAATTTTGTGGTGTTGCCCTGATTTTATACAATACCCAAAACTTTTTTTACAACGGAGTATATTCTCTCATTGGCATCTATAATAGCCATTTTCTTTGAATTTTCACTGATTTTATACAGATTCTCGGGATCAATAAGCATTTTATCTGCCTTTTTCATAAGCAATTCGCCCGAAAGCTGTGATTCCTCAATAATCTGAGCTGCACCTCTGTTTACAAGTGCCATAGCATTGTGATACTGATGATTCTCAGCAACATTCGGTGACGGAATTAAAATGGCAGGCTTGCCCATAGCCTGAATTTCACTCAGTGTAATTGCACCTGCACGACAAATTACAAGGTCGGCAGCAGCCATACATACCGACATATTGTCAATATACGGGCGAATATCAAGATTATCACACTTTTCAATGTCTGTACCTTTATCCTTGACAAGGGATGGAAACCATTCGCCGTAACTTCCGTATGCGTGAATGTGCTGATACCTGCCGTCCTTGCCGCTTCGTGCTACAAGGTCAGCCACAGCCTCGTTGATTTTTCTTGCGCCCAGACTGCCTCCGAACGAAAGAATTACAGGTCTTGAATCAAGTCCGAGCATCTGTCTTGATTTCTCCTTGTCGGCAGTGAGGATTTCACCTCTGACAGGATTACCGGTAATTACAACATCCGCCTTCTCAAAATATTTCTTAGCGTCCGGAACGGCAAGCATAACCTTTTTAACGCTTTTTGCAAGCATCTTATTTGTTACTCCGGGAAAAGCATTCTGCTCGTGTATAATACAGGGAATACCCATTTTTGCCGCTGTCCTTATTACAGGTCCCGAAACATAACCGCCCGTGCCTATACAAATATCGGGCTTAAATTCCGATATAATCTTCTTTGCCTTATTTGATGATGAAAAAGTTCTTTTAACGGTTTTAACATTTTCAAGCATATTTTTTGGTGAAAAACTTCTTTTAAAACCGCTGATTATAATTGATTCAATTTTAAAACCCGCCTGCGGAACAAGTCTTTGCTCCATTCCGTCCTTGTTGCCGATAAACAAAAACTCTGTATCAGGACGTTTTTCTCTTATATATCCTGCAATGGCAAGTGCCGGATTAATGTGACCGGCTGTACCACCGCCTGCAAGCAAAATTTTCATTGCTTTAACCTCCAAAAATTACTGTCTTTCAATATTAGCTGTTCTCGAAATTGAAAGTACTATACCCATTTGCGCAAGCAGCATAATCAGCGAGCTGCCTCCATAGCTGAAAAACGGCAGACTGATACCTGTATTTGGAAGCCAGTCGGTAATAACCAGAATATTCAGCACAACCTGAATACCTATCTGCGATGTAAGACCGATTCCGAGAAGCTTTCCGAATTTATCCTTAGCTCTTAAAGAAAGCGTAATACCTCTCCATACGAGAAGTGCAAAAATTATAAGAATTATTGCGGCACCGACAAGTCCGAGTTCTTCAACCACAACTGCAAAAATAAAGTCATTCTGAGGCTCCGGCAGCCACAAATACTTCTGCCGTGACTGACCCAGACCAAGTCCCCAGACTCCGCCCGAACCTATGGCATACAGTGAATTTCTTGTCTGCCACGTTGTCTGCCACATATCCTCAGTAGTATATTCAAGCGCCTGCCCCCAGCCGTCAAGTCGGCTCATAGCATAGCTGAGACCGCCCGTGGCAGCCAGAAAAAGCACAATTCCTACAATACCCAAAAAACCGATTGCAAGATATTTTGTTTTCATACCGCCTATATAAAGCATTAATACAGTAAGAATACCTATGATTACAATACCCGAATAGTGAGGCTCTAAAAACAGCAGCAGAGCAGTAGAGCCGAAAATAATAAGACCGGGCAATACACTGTATTTTGCAATCTGAATTTTGTTGTAGTACTTACTGCACCAATGAGCAAAAAACAAAATAATAGCAAGTTTTGAAATCTCTGACGGCTGAATATTGAACAAGCCCAGAGGAATCCACCTGCGAACGCCGCCGTTGGCAGGTAAAATCAGTACGATAAGCAGAGCTATGTAAGAAATACCCAATACAATGGGAGCAATCTTGTGCAGCTTGTTGTAATTGAAAAACGACATAAAGCCCATTGCAACTATACCAACCACAACGAAAATAAGCTGACGCTTAAGATAATAATAACTGTCGTCCTGATAGTAATATGCGTTTGCATAACTTGCCGAGAACATCATAATTGTTCCGATAGTAAGCAACACAAGAATAATAATACAGAAAGGTAAATCAATGCCCATTCCTACACCAAACCATTTGGCTTTTTTCATTATGCGCTGTCGGGAAGGTCGTACAAAGAACTTTTCTTCTTTGATTCTCTGCTCCGAATAGTATTCTTCGTCATACATTTTATTTAGGTCTGCCCTTAGCATAACCCGTTTGTTTGGAGCCACCTGACCAATCACCTCTTTATATAAATATTAATTTGGTATTATTCGTTTGTCTATTTTTATGTTATAAAACGCCGAAATATACAAGTGCAAATGCAGCTGCACCGAACACTGCCGTTACAATGCTGAACACAGTAACAATTTTAACCTCGCTCCAGCCGCACATCTCAAAATGATGATGAATAGGGCTCATTTTGAAAAGTCTTTTACCGTGAGTAAGCTTAAAATATGAAACCTGTAACACAACGGAAAGTTCCTCTGCAATATAAATAATTCCTATTGGTAACAAGAGAATCGGCATACCTGTTGCAAATGCAAGTGCACATACAAGTCCTCCAAGGAAAAGTGAGCCTGTGTCGCCCATAAATACCTTAGCAGGGTGAAAATTCCAAACAAGAAATCCAAGACAAGCACCTGCTGAAGCCGCACTCATTGCAGTAACGCCAAGATAGCTCATCATGCATGAAATAAGCATAAATGCAACACAAGCAAAGAATGTTACTGAGCCGTTCAGACCGTCAACGCCGTCTGTAAGATTTACTGAATTTACAATGCCTACAATTCCTATTGCCGCAATGATATAGTAAAAAATTCCGAGGTCAACTTCACCTACAAAAGGAATTATTGTTGTTGTGCCGAAGCCTGCAATGCCGAGCACTGCAAGGTATGCACCTGCCGCAATAAACTGTAAAACGAGTTTCTGTACTGCTGTAAGACCGAGATTACGTTTTTTTACAACCTTTGTAAAATCGTCGATAAATCCGATTAAGCCGTTTGCAAGTGCAAGACCAAGACCGGCAAAAATAAATGTAATCTCTCGTGGAATATCCGCAAAGAAAATATGGATAAACTGAGAGCCCGTCATTATATAGACCACTGTACTGATTACTGTAACAAACACTATTGCAACAATAAACATTATTCCGCCCATTATAGGTGTGCCCTGCTTATTTTTATGCCAATTAGGACCGATTTCCAGAATTGTCTGCCCAAAATTGAGCTTGTGCAGATATGGAATTAAAAATTTACCTAATATTGCAGAAATAGCAAATGCCAGAACTGCCGAACAAAAAGTCCAAATACCGTATATCATTTTGTTTTCGTTCCTTTCAAGTGTTTGTTACATCTTTTCCTAAGCTGCAAATGCAGCCGTTTGCAATCCGAAGAATAACCTCGGTTAGTTCAATTCATAATACCTGTCAGAGATAATTATACTTAAAAATTATCAATCAAGCAATCAGTCATTTACAGTGTTTGACGACCGGAAGGTTACTGATATTACCGTACCCGGGCTGACCTGTGCACCTGCCTCAATATCCTGCGACGTGCTGACAACACCCGAGCTTGCTGCACCGACAAAGCTTACGTTCAGTCCATATGCGCTTGCTACATTATTTACCTCTGATACAGATAACCCTATAAGGCTCGGTACTGTTACCTTTTCTGCCTGACTGTCGCTGTCGGTATAAAGCACAATATTTCCGCCCTTTGAAAGTGTTGAGGAAACAGGAGGAATCTGAGAAACAACCGTGTTTCCGTCGCCTTTAACCGTTACACTAAAGCCGTCAGCTTCAGCTGTTGTTTCAGCTTCGCTTACACTGAGTCCGACATAATTTTTGGCGGTAACATCAACATACTCAAGCTCATCTTCCGAATAAGAGGTCTTGATTTCAAGATAAGGAAGTACCTCTTTCATTATATTAATAAATACAGGAGAAGATACCTGAGAACCGTAATATGCGCTTCCCGAAGGTGTATCAAAGAATACAAGCATAGCAATCTGAGGGTCATCGGCAGGAGCATAGCCGCAGAAGGATGCGATATAGTCCTCGCCAAAATCACTTTCAACCTCTTTTACACCAATCTTCTCGGAAGTACCTGTTTTGCCTGCTACCTTGTAGCCTGCAACATATCCTGCCGTTGAGCCTGCTGTTTCGGTATTGTAGCCGAGGTATTCGTTCATCTTATCCGAGGTTTCATTTGAAATGACCTGACGCTTAACCTTCTTCTCAACATTCTTTATTACATTTCCGTCTGAGTCGGTAATTTTGGAAACAACATACGGCTGTAACACATAGCCGCCGTTACAGACAGCCGCACACGCCGTAATCATCTGAATAGGTGTGATTGCGAAGTTCTGACCAAAGGATGCAACCGCAAGGTCGACATCTGTCATTGAGCCTTCATCCCAGAAGTTGTCGTCAGCCTCACCGGGCAAATCAATGCCTGTTTTATCGGCAAAGCCAAAGCCCTTGTAATACTCGACAAACTTGTTCATTCCGACAAGCTGACCGATATTTACAAATGCAGGGTTGCAGGAATTGACAATAGCATCTCTGAAGTTCTGTGTTCCGTGACCTGCGGTATCGTGACAATTCATCGTTTTATCCTGAACAGTAATATAACCCGGACAGGTAAACCTTGAATTTTCATTTACCACATTTTCCTCAAGTGCCATTGAAGCTACTACCATCTTAAATACCGAACCCGGCATATATGTATCGGTAATCGCTTTGTTTCTCCACATTGCAGAAAGAGCCGCACTCTCTGCCGCACCTCGCTCATCCTCCGGCAAAGCGGCAATCTTTGCCTTGTCGCTGTCGCTCAGAGTATATGGGTCATTAAGATCATAACCGTCAACCGTTACCATTGCAAGAACAGCACCGGTATTTACATCCATTGCTATACAGACGCCTCGGTTAAGAACATTATTTTCGATAATACCCTGCTTCATATATTTTTCGCAGATAGACTGAATTGTTTCATCAATAGTCAGATAGATGTTGTTGCCGTCCTCTGCGTCGACATTCTGCTCATATGCATAAGGCATATCGGTCTGCAAAGCATTCTTTGCAGTTATAATTCTGCCGGGTGTTCCCGACAAAAAACTGTCATATTTATATTCAATTCCTTCAAGTCCCTGATCGTCGCTTCCTGTAAAACCTATTACGCAGGATGCAAGATCATTGTACGGATAATATCTTTTATAGTCATCAAACAGTTGAACAGCATTGCCGCAATCGTAATCCTCAGATAATTTATTAATCAGCTCAAGCACCTTTTCTCTTGCCTCTGATTCTATCTTTCGCTTTACAATTACATAATAACTGTGCTGCTTTGACTTTTCATAAAGGTCCTCATATTCAAGATTCAGAATTTTTGAAAGCTCAGTCGCTGCATAGACACGTTGCTCATCTTCCGAAAAATATGCAGGAGCCATAACAACCTGCCATACCGAAGCACTTTCTGCGAGAACCTTTCCGTTGGCATCAAAAATTGTACCTCGCTTTGCAGAAACGGTTGTATCGCTGAGTTGTTGATCAACTGCATCCTCCTGTAATTCACTGCTCTTTACAACAGTCAGATATGAAAGTCTTGCGAACACAGCGCCGAAACCTATGATAAGAATTACCACAATCAGCACAAAAGTACGCTGAATCAACCTTTGATTTGGTCCTTTTGCGGCTCGCTTTCCGCTAATGAACGAGAAAGAATTATTACTTTTACTCAAGACAAAAACTCCTTTCACCGCAAAAATTCTTGAAACATTCTAAACTACCGCCCACTATAATACCGAAAAAAGAGTTAAGACGCAGTCAGTCTCAACTCTCATTCTTTCATAACATATTTATTAAATTTAAATGATTGTTATGACCAAAGATTTGCAATGGAGTCAAAAAACTGAGTAAAAATGTTTTCATCCTTTTGAGAAAAGACTTCAGCCTTATCTCCTCCCGATAAACTAACAAACTCTTTCTGAGCGTTAGAAGCCTTGGTCATACCAAGATTATTTTCAGCATACTCTTCAATAGCTGAGCCGGTAAGTCCGGCTTCAACCTTCATCTCGTTTTCAGTATAAATACTCTGAGCATTTGCAAGAGTATTCTGTGCATCAACTATTTCTGCATTAAGCTCCGTAAGCTGAACTTGTCCCACAATGATAATGCCGACTACAAAAGCTGCGGCGGCACCGGCAACTGTACCTAAAGCAAGCTTAAACGGATTATGCTTGCGGCGTCTTATTTTATTAAGTTCGTCCTCGGGAAGCTTTACAACCTTATTAGCTTTGGCTTTTCCTGTTTTTTTGTTTTTCTTATGTACTGATTCTTTTTCACGCTTTGGAGCAGCCGTACCGTCAGTATAGATACTCTCATCATCAAAAAGACTCAAATCATAAGCAGCGTTTTTTGAAGTATATGCCATGATAAGTCCCTTTCTATATTCAAATTCTCATAAAACACACGTATTTTTACATTATAATTCTATAACGCAAAAATATTTCAAATTCTTAACAATTTTACAAATTGTAACACACAATCTTTTACCGACTTTGACAAAAAACATATCAAAAACACTAATATTTAGTTATTACAAATTCATTGTACACTATTTATTGTGCCTGTAATATTATTTACAACTTTGTTATATTTTACTATAAATATACTGTTTTGTCCATAGTTGGGAAGAAATTTTTTTAAATTTTTTCGCAAATTCTCAACTTTGCACTTCTTGCTCTCGGGTTTTTATCTAATTCTGTCTCATTTGCACAAACAGGCTTTTTATTAACAAGTTTTGCCTTGGGCTTGTTACCGCAGACGCAAACAGGAAAATCTTTTGGACAAGTACAGCCTGTACACCAACCTGCCATCTTTTGTTTAACAATCCTGTCTTCAATAGAATGGAATGTGATTACAGCCAGTCTTCCGCCACTGCCAAGAAGTTCAAATGCACTGTCAAGCCCCTTTTCAAGCACCTCAAGTTCTCTGTTTACTGCAATTCTCAAAGCCTGAAAGGTTTTTCGTGCAGGATGACCTTCTCTCCTTACCTTTTGCGGAACATTCTCCTTTACAATCTCGGCAAGCTCAAGAGTTGTTTTTATCGGCTTTTCTCCTCTGGCACTTACAATTCCTCTTGCAATAGACTGAGCGTATTTTTCCTCTCCGTATACACTGAGAATACGCTTCAGCTCACCCAACGGCAAACGGTTTACAAGTTCCTCGGCTGTTGTGCCGCTCTGGCTCATACGCATATCAAGCGGTGCATCCTCGTGAAACGAGAAACCTCTGGACGCTGTGTCAAGCTGATGTGACGAAACACCTATATCAAGCAATACACCGTCAAGCTCGCAAACTCCTCTTAGCCATAAAAGCTCTTTTATATCGGCAAAATTCCCCTTAATTATAATAGAATTTTCGTTATTCTTAAATCTTTGGGTCAACGTTGCAATAGCATCGGGATCCTGATCAATAGAAATAAGTTTGCCTGTTGTCAAACGTTTTAAAATCTCACTGCTGTGACCGCCGCCGCCTGCCGTGCCATCTGCATAAATACCATTTTCTTTGATGTTAAGACCGTTTACAGCCTCTTCAAGAAGGACAGGAATATGAGAAAACTCCATCAAATTCCTCCCTTTAGCGAAATTTTGTCAAACGCCTCAAGAACATCATCAACATCGGCTGACTTTTCGGCAACATAGCTGTTATACTTTTCTTCGTTCCAGATTTCAATATGGTCATACATACCAATTACGATAGCCTCATCTTCAATACCCGCATATTCTCTAAGCTTTTGCGGTATTGCGATTCTGCCCTGCGCATTCGGAGAAACCTCAGATGCCGTGGCAGCATAAGTATACTGCAAAATCTGCGCCATTCTGAGCGGTAATGCGGAGATTTGCTCGTTGATTGACTTATAAGCATCAACAGACAGCACCTGAATGCCCGGAACATTGTGACATCTTAAAATGTAAAAAGTCTCACCAAGCTCCTCACGGAATTTGGCAGGCAACACGATTCGACCTTTTGAGTCGATTGAATGATTTGTCATTCCTATATACACATTGCCCACCTCCATTCGGATTTGCCACATTGCAGTTCATATTTGCCTTTATGAAACACGATTTGACACAATATGACACCTTGTGTACACATTATACTCTATACAATAGAAAAAATCAAGACAAAAGAATATATTTTTAAAATAAAATTTACAAAAAGGTATAAAAAAGGAAATTATTGTAATTTCTGTATCAAAATTTACACTTTATATTCAAAAAAAGAAAAACAGCACTTGATTTCGCCTCTGAATCAGGTGAAATCAAGTGCTGTTTTTTGAATCTTATATTAAATTTATTACAATTCCGGTGAAAATATTACAAACATACGTTTGAACAACACAACGTATATAAAAGCATTACTTTTCAAAATATTCCGGAATATATTTCTTAATGGTAGGAATCATACCAATCTTATCGGGAGTATGAGGCGGCAACTGCCAGAAGTCGTGAGCACAATAATTATTTCCTTCAATTATTACAGGACCATTCTCAGTAATTGCAACATCCCAGCCGATATATCTTACCTGCGGAACGACAAGCGCTGCCTTAAGGCACATATCAACTGCTTCCTTTACATACGGAATCTGATAACCGACAAGCTTAATATGTGTATTCGGATGCTCTTCATAGATAATTCCCTTTGTAGTATCTCCGGAATGAGCCACATATTTGAGCTTTCCTGTTTCCATATCAACAGGTGTGAATAAACAGTTATTGTCAATTACGCTGCCGTTAAGTCCCATCTTCTGAACAATATAAATGCAATGCGGTACTTTATCTTTATCAAGTACAGTAATTATTCTCATACTGTTTACAGCATTAGGATACAGCTTTGCAAGTGCCGGATGGTTGATAATTACATCTTCGACAGTGTCAAAGTGTTCCATAAGATATGAATAGAGAGTGTCGAAATCCTTAAAATCTGAAACCTCAAGTCTTTCACAGCCGTGTCCGCATTCGCCGTCCTTTACTTTGCCGAAAAGCTGCTTTCTGGTGCTTACAAATTCCTTAACCTCTTCTTTTGATGCAGTTTTAAGATTAATAAAGCCTCTTCCGATATAGTCTTTAAATTTTTCATAAAACTCATCCTTGTTATCAAGCAAGTCGCAATAAGCCGGATCATTCATAAACTCCATAAACTTCTTGCTCCACATTCTTGTAACAAAAGTCTTTCTTTGTTCTTTGTTAAGATTATAAAATGCAAAAATCTCATAATCAAAATAGCCTGCGCCATACTTTTTCATACAATAAAGAATGTCAAAAAATATCGCAATTCTGCTTTTTCCCGACCTCTCGTGAACATCATTAATAACCTTATTCATTCTGCCAAAGCTTGCATGACGAATGACTCTGAAAATATAGCCTTTATCCTTCATTTCTTTCACCCTCCGGTATTATTCATAAATTCTCGGAACTCTCTTAGAAATTCCGCAAACTATCTCATCAACATTTGTATCAAGTAAATCAGCCATCCACAGCACGCTCAGATTCTCATCAAGCAAAGTAACAGTATCGCCGCGCCTGACATCGTTAATATCGGTAACATCAACCATAAACTGATCCATACATATTCTGCCGATAATCGGTGCTTCCTTGCCGTTTATCATAACCTTGCCTATATTTGACAAGCGACGGCTGTAACCATCGGCAAATCCAACGGGAATTGTTGCAACTTTTGTAGGACGCTTCGTAACATATGTTCCGCCGTATCCGATCTCTGTACCTGTCGGAACCTCTTTGACCATAACTACATAGGTATACCAGCTGATAATCTGGCGTAAATTTTCGTTTTTCCAGTCCTGTTCATCAATCGGACACAAACCGTACAATATATCTCCCGCTCTCACTGCATCAAGCTGTGTTTCGGGACGTAAAAGAATTGCAGGGCTGTTAGCAACATGCTTCTGAGGAATTTCAATCCCCTCAGCCTCAATTTTTTCTATCATATCAAGATATAATTTAAACTGTTCGGTTGCACTGATACCGTCGTTTTCATCAGCTCTCGAAAAATGCGTAAACGCACCTGTAATTTCAAGATTGGACATAGAATCAATCTGCTTTATCTGCTCAATTGATTTATCGTCAGAGGCAAAGCCGATTCGGCTCATACCGGTATCAATCTTAATATTAACGGGCTGTACAATGCCGCTCCATTTTGCAAGCAAATTTAATTTTTCAGCAGTATCAACTGAGAAAATTGTCGGAGTCAAATTATATTTAATCAAGTTTTCAAGCTGTCCGTCGCAGGTATCGCCAAGCAAAAGAATCGGCTCGACAGCACCCGCATTACGCAAAGACGCTCCTTCTTCCCACACTGCTACAGCATAGCGTTCTACACCGCATTTCTTTAGTGTCGGATAAATACCTTTTTCTCCGTGCCCGTATCCATCCCCCTTGAGCACAGCCATAATCTCAACACCATCATTCAGTCTGCTGCGGATATTTCTGACATTCTGCTCAAGAAGATTAAGGTTTACAACTGCAACTGTACGTTGCGTCATTTTTCTCAAAATTTCTGCCCTCTTTCAGTGCAATTATAAAAGAAATAAAACAAACTACCTGTGCAGCAAGCCATCACACCACAGTTCCCGATGTTTTTCAAAAGCTGCATATAAAATTCTGCGATATAATTTATACGCAAGTCAAAAGTATAGTCTGTTTTTAATCAGTGTTTAGTATAACACATAAATTTGGGTTTTACAACAAAATAAAATAACTTTAAATACAAACATCCATTTTACACAAAAATAACTTCCTCAAAGTATTTGTTTGAGGAAGTTTTATTTAGTTTGCACTTATATTTAGAAATATGCTAAAAGCCCCAAGCAGGATACACTGCTTGGGGCTGATTTCATTTAATTTATGCTGTTTGGCAATCAAACAGTTTCACTGTTGTTACCGTAGTAAGCATTGAGGTACATCTGCTTAATTTCCTTGAAGAGCGGATATCTTGGGTTTGCACCTGTGCACTGATCGTCGAATGCCTGCTCAACCATATCGTCAAGTCTGTTGAGGAAGTCTGTTTCGTCGATGCCGTACTCCTGAATTGAACTCTTGATGCCAACTCTTGCCTTGAGGTCATTGATAGCCTTGATGAGGTTCTCAACGCTCTCGTCATCATTCTTACCGCCAAGACCGAGGTAGTTAGCAACTTCAGCATAACGAGCCTTTGTCTTTGGATGATCGTACTGTGGGAATGTACCCATCTTTGCAGGAACTTCAACAGAGTTGAATCTGATAACCTGCTCAATCATAACAGCGTTAGCAACACCGTGTGGAAGGTGATGGAAAGCACCGAGCTTATGAGCCATTGAATGGCAAACACCGAGGAATGCGTTAGCAAATGCCATACCTGCCATTGTAGCAGCGTGAGCAACCTTTTCACGAGCAACAGGCTCATTCATACCGTTGTCATAGCAAGCAGGGAGGTACTCAAAGATAAGCTTGAGTGCTCTGAGAGCAAGACCGTCTGTGAAGTCTGTTGCGAGCATTGAAGCATAAGCCTCAAGTGCGTGTGTAACTGCGTCGATACCTGATGCAGCTGTAAGGCCCTTAGGACCGCTCATCATATTGTCAGCGTCAACGATAGCCATATTAGGCATAAGCTCGTAGTCAGCAAGCGGATACTTAACGCCTGTGTTCTGGTCAGTGATAACGGCAAAAGGAGTTACCTCTGAACCTGTACCTGAAGATGTCGGGATGGCAATAAAGTAAGCCTTCTCACCCATCTTAGGGAATGTGTAAACTCTCTTACGGATATCGCTGAAACGCATAGCCATATCCATAAAGTCAGCTTCCGGATGCTCATAGAGAACCCACATAATCTTACCGGCGTCCATTGCAGAACCGCCGCCGAGTGCTATGATTACATCAGGCTCAAACTTGCGCATAGCCTCTGCACCCTTCTGAGCTGAAAGAAGTGATGGGTCAGGCTCAACATCAGCAAATGTTGTATATGTGATACCCATTTCGTCGAGCTTATCTGTGATTGGTTTTGTGTAGCCATTCTTGTAAAGGAATGAGTCAGTAACGATAAATGCTCTCTTCTTGCCCATTACGCTCTTGAGCTCTGCAAGAGCAACAGGCATACAGCCCTTCTTAATATAAACCTTTTCAGGTGCTCTGAACCAAAGCATATTTTCTCTCCTCTCGGCTACTGTCTTGATGTTGATAAGGTGCTTACAGCCAACATTTTCAGAAACTGAGTTGCCGCCCCATGAACCGCAACCGAGTGTGAGTGAAGGTGTGAGCTTGAAGTTGTAAAGGTCGCCGATACCGCCCTGTGATGAAGGTGTATTAACAAGGATACGGCAAGTCTTCATATTTGCAGCAAATTCATCAATCTTAGCCTTTTCGTTTACAGCGTCAACATAAAGTGATGATGTGTGACCGTAACCGCCGTCAGCAACAAGCTGCTTAGCCTTTGCAACAGCATCATTAAAGTCATTTGCCTTGTACATAGCAAGTACAGGAGAAAGCTTCTCGTGTGCAAATTCCTCGCTGATGTCAACAGACTCAACTTCACCGATAAGAACCTTTGTTTCCTCAGGAATTTCTACACCTGCAAGAGCAGCGATTGTAACAGGCTTCTGACCAACGATTTTGGCATTTAAAGCACCGTTTATGATGATTGTCTTTCTTACCTTTTCTGTTTCGTCAGCGTTAAGGAAGTAGCAGCCGCGAGCCTTGAACTCCTTCTTAACCTTTGCATATATCTTCTTGTCAACGATAACTGACTGCTCTGATGCGCAAATCATACCGTTATCGAATGTCTTTGAGTGAATGATTGAGTTTACAGCAAGAAGAATATCAGCTGTTTCGTCAATGATTGCAGGTGTGTTACCTGCGCCAACGCCGAGAGCAGGCTTACCTGATGAATAAGCAGCCTTAACCATTCCCGGACCGCCTGTTGCGAGGATGATGTCTGACTCCTGCATAAGCATATTTGTAAGCTCGAGTGAAGGAATATCAATCCAGTTGATGATACCCTCAGGTGCACCGGCAGCAACAGCAGCCTCTAAAACTACCTTAGCAGCTTCGATTGTGCTCTTCTTTGCACGTGGGTGCGGGCTGATGATGATACCGTTACGAGTCTTAAGGCAAACAAGTGTCTTGAAGATTGCAGTTGATGTTGGGTTTGTTGTAGGAATAACTGCGCCTACTACGCCGATCGGCTCAGCAATTTTCTTAATGCCATAAGCCTTATCTTCTTCGATAACACCACAAGTTTTCATATCCTTGTATGCGTTATAGATATACTCAGAAGCATAATGGTTCTTGATAACCTTGTCTTCAGCAACGCCCATACCTGTTTCTTCAACAGCCATTTTAGCGAGCGGAATTCTCATTTTGTTAGCTGCAGTAGCTGCTGCAAGAAAAATCTTGTCAACCTGCTCCTGTGTGTAGGTTGCAAAAATCTGCTGAGCTGCTCTAACTTCTGCTAAAGCCTTCTCAAAAGTTTCTACATTTTCTACGATAGGATACTCTTTTGTGCTCATTAAATCTACCTCTTATCTTGAATTATATTAATATTCAGCATTGCTGAAAATGATTGGCAAAAGCAACGTTACACTGCATACGCTCCGTGCAAAAAATTGATTTATACACACAACTGCAATGTACGAGCAATTTTTTAATAAAAAAGTAAAAATTACTGTGCTTCAAACACAAGATTGTTTAAATTTTCTTTGTCCTGACCAAATTCTTTTACATATTCCTCTGCATATGAGCCTGAAGACCCCTTAACTGTAATCGGACTTTTAGAATCAGAAAAAACATTTGGTTCCATTTTGGTGATTGTTTTAGGAATTGTTACCTCAGTAAGGTTTGAACACTGATAAAATACATATGAATCAATTTCTGTGAGAGTTTCACTTTCAGGAATTGTAACGCTCTTTAAACCTGTACCGCTGAATGTGTAAATTCCCAGATATTTAATTGATGCAGGCAACTCGATTTCCTCAAGATTTCTGCAGAAAAAGAAACTGTTTGAACCAAGTGTTTCAAGATTTTTTGAAAGCTTGATGCTTTTAAGATTTTTGCTGCTTGCAAAAGCGTAGTCGCCGATTGATTTAATTGTGTCAGGCATTGTAATGCTCTCTGCTTCACAAGAGTCAAACACAAACGAACCGATTGATGTGATTGTGTAGTCTTTGTAGGTTTCAGGAATTTCGATTGTCTTATCAGTACCTTTGTATTCGGTAATCATAAGTTCATTTTTATTGATTACATAATAACCAAAATCGCCATCCCTAAGATCAGGTTCAGTAGCTTCTACTGTATACCCGGGCTCTGAGTTGTTGCGGGAGCAGCCGCAGCCGGAAAGGCTTAATGCCGCTGTAACACACAAAGCACCTGCAAGAACTGCGCAAATAATTCTTTTCATTAACACGCATTCCTTTCAAAACTATATTTATCGACTTAATGTCTTGAATACATTTTATCATGATTGTTAAATATTTGTCAATGTTTTTTTTGCGATTTTTCTACTTTTATCGTGTTACATAATAATTACAAAATTATTACGACTATATTAAGCAAAATGCAACAAAAGCAGCCGGTGGGCTGCACTTATCCGAGCAGATAACAACATATGTAAATCCTCTTCTGTGCCCGACTGCAAAGTATAAGTAGTTTCATATAGAGTAAAAAGCAGCCGGTGGGCTACACTTATCCGAGCAGACAGCATCATATTAAACCACACTTCTGTGCCCGACTATTTTCTGACAGTTTACTAAAAATAAAAAAATGCGATTAAAATCGCATTTTTTGGGCGGCTGATAGCCGCCCCTACAGATGTTCGTATTCTAAATCCGTTTCGGACAAACAATCTCACCCCTACCAACGGTCGGAGAAGAATATGTTGTTTGCCCAACAATTAAAGTTTCAACTTTGGAATTAAAAATATTAATGTTAATTTAAAGCAGCAAAACAGTGATATAAAATTACACTGCACTGCCTTCTTTTGCAGTCGGCAACGAATCCTGTTTGTCGTTTTTCTTGTCGAACAAAAATTTAAGAATTACAGGAGCCACTATTGTGGTAATTACAACCACTATTACAAGCGGACCGAACAAAGCAGGATCCATAAGTCCGCAACTCTCACCCTTTTTGGCAACAATAAGCGCAACCTCTCCTCGCGAAATCATACCTGCGCCTATCTGAAAACACTCTCTTGTTGAATAACCGCAAATTTTGCCGCCCAACGCACAGCCAAAAAATTTACTTATTACAGCAACTATTGTAAGAAGAATTGCAAAAATAATCAGTGACACAGACATTGAAGGAAGCTCAATAGTCAAACCGATTCCTGCAAAGAAAATCGGTGAAAGTAACATATATGAAAGAGTTGCAAAACGATTTTCAAGGTACATTTTTCTGTTTGTCATTGAAAGTACCAGACCTGCAATGTATGCACCTGTTATATCAGCCACACCAAAGAAAACCTCGGCACAGAATGCAGAAATCAAGCAGTAGGCGAATGCAATAATAACATGACGTCGGCTGTCGCGCTTTGTGCTTTTGTTTATCCACTTAAACAGGTAATACATTCCAATGCCCAGAATCACGGCGAATATAAAGAAAAGTACAATCTTTATAAGAACAAAAATAATGTTTACAGAATCATCCGAGAATGAAGTAATGATTGTGAGTGCTATAATACCGAGTACATCGTCAATTATTGCAGCACCCAGAATCGCATTGCTTGCAGGGGTGTTCAGCTTGCCCATTTCCTTGAGGGTTTCAACTGTAATTGAAACAGATGTAGCAGTCAGAACTACACCGATAAAAATGCTCTTCAACATCTTTGTCTGCGTAACTGCATCATTCACAAAGAACCACGCTGTTGCGCCGCCCATTATTAGCGGAACAATAACACCGATTACTGCAATAATTAAAGAAGCCTTGCCGCACTTTTTCATCTCGTGAATATCAGTTTCAAGACCTGCACCAAACATAAGCACAATTACGCCTATCTCCGATAAAATACCAAACAGTTGGTTTGGTCCTGCCGCTGAAGAGAAAAATCCGGTTTCGGTTGTCCAGCCAAAAATTGCATTTACAACAGGACCAAGTATAACACCCGCAACAAGTGCACCGACAACCTGCGGCATTTTAACACGCCTTGTGAACAAGCCAAGCAGCTTTGTTGCTAAAAGAATT
>OLOI01001346.1_pt1 | contig 21318 bp, 20 predicted proteins | sample 1672131 | NCBI WGS metagenome assembly OLOI01 (sample SAMEA3136651, study PRJEB25190) | human gut metagenome
CTGTAATTTATGATATTTTCAGCAGAAAAGAGCTTAAAAAAGTTGATGAAAAAGAGCTTGAGCTTATTGACGAAAGTATATAAATAATGTAAAATATATATAAAATACCTTGTAACATAAATGATAGGTATTTCCAAAGATTATGGAGGATAATAATTATGGTATTAGTTACAACAGAAACAATTTCAGGAAAAAACCTCGCAACACTGGGTCTTGTAACAGGAAACACTATTCAGTCAAAGCATATGTTCAGCGATATGGGACAGGGATTTAAAACAATGGTCGGCGGTGAGCTTAAGTCATATACCGAGATGATGTCAAAGGCAAGAGCTATTGCAACACAGCGTATGATTGATCAGGCTGCACAGATGGGCGCAGATGCAATCGTAAGTGTTCGCTATACATCAGCTTCAGTTGCTCAGCAGGCTGCCGAGGTGCTTGCTTACGGTACAGCTGTTAAGTTTGTATAAAATAATATTGGACATTTTATAGACATAAAGCGAAAAAAGCAATGGATTATCCATTGCTTTTTTTACTTTATAGGAAATTGCTTGGATGTAACCGGGCATAGAAGTAAAAAACAGATGAAACTGTCTGCCCGGATAGGTGCAGCCCACCGGCTGCTTTTTTATAGGAAACTTCTTGTAAGCAGTCGGGTACAGAAGAGTATTTTCATATGTTGTTATCTGCTCAGGCAGTTGCAACCCACTGGTTGCCAGTCCACCGGCTGCCTTTGCTTATTGACTTAATGAATCATATTTGGTATTATTGTTGTAGTATATGCAAGATAATATTATTTAAGTTTGAGGTGAGGGGTTTTGAAAACTTTGAGGGCAGAAGGCGGAGCTGTAAACTTGCAGTTCAAATTGCTTTCGGCAATAGGAATTTTAATAATCGTGGGCGGGCATTGCTATCACGGTGCGCTTCCTACGGCGTATGATTGGTTTCCTACATATTCGTTTAACTTGGCTTTGTTTGTGTTTATCTCAGGATATTTTTACAAGGATAAGTATGAGGGAAATTTTTTGCAATACATATGGAAACGCTTTAAAAGGCTTGTTATTCCGGCGTATTTGTGGAACATTGCCTACGGACTGTTTGTTATGCTTATGTCTAATTTCGGCTACACAATCGGTGCTAAGGTAAATGCCTACAATCTTTTCGTGATGCCGTTTGTTGACGGCGAGGGATTTCAGTATAATCTCGGCTCATGGTTTGTATATCCTCTTTTTGTGGTATGCGTTGTCAATGTGCTTTTCAGAAAACTGCTTGATTTGATAAAGCTGAAGAATGAGTATCTGATTTTGGTTATTTATCTTGTTGTCGGCATTATCGGCGTTCAACTTTCTATTGATGCAAAGGATACAGGCGGTGTTCACGGATTTACTTTGCTTGCATACCGTTCAATGCTGTTTTTACCTTGGATGCAATTTGGCAAGATATATAAAGAAAAACTTGAAAAGCACGACAATCTGAACAGCATTGCATATTTTGCAATTCTGTTTGCAATTCAGCTGATTCTGAATACATTTTTCAAAAATCTTGAATATACGCCGTCAAAATGCTCAGGCTTTGAAAACGGATGTATAATACCGTTTGTGACTGCCATTACGGGCATTGCGTTCTGGCTCAGAATTTCAAAGCTTTTAACTCCTGTTGTGAGAAACTGGAAGTTTGTCAATCTGATAGCGGACAATACATACAGCATAATGATTCATCAGCTGCTCGGATTTATGGCGGTAAAGTGGATTTTCTATGTTCTAAGCTTTATTCCGAATTTGTTTAATGATTTTGATGTTTCAAAAATGCATTCAAGCATTTGGTATTACTATTTGCCGAACGGTCAAAAGCTGTATGCAATAGTATATCTGACGGCAGGAATTTTTTTACCGATATTGATTGCATTGATTTGCAAGTGGATTTCAGCCCCTATAAAAAAACAAATAATAAAACTTGCCCCTAAAAAGGCAGAGAAATAAAACAAAAGCGTGGAATTATAACCACGCTTTTGTTTTATACACTTATTCCTTAATATTTCCTGAATACCAGTGTTAAGGTCATAACAGAGTCTTTCATTTCTGCAAAAATTTCACCGTTCATAAGGTGCATAAGTTGTCGGCAGATATAAAGTCCTAGTCCGCTGCCGCCTGATTTTTTGGCGTTTGAACCTTGCCAGAAGCTGTCAAAAATGTGCGGCATTTCGCTTTCCTTAAGTGTACAGCCGCTGTTTGAAATGCTGATAAGACTGCATCCTTCTTCACTTGAAAAGTCAATTTTAATAAATTCACCGTCGCCATATTTTATTGCGTTTTCGATTATGTTCTGTATAACCTCGACGGTACGGTCAATATCGCCCTTTACAATATGATTTGAATGTTCGCCAATGGTAAACGCAGTTTTGTTAAGACTGAGTTTTTCATTGTAATAGCTGTTAATTTCGTTAATGCAGTCATCTATATAGAATTCCCCGTTGTTTACTTCAAATTTTATAAAATCCTCATTTGAAGCCTTAATTATGTCAGTTACGAAATTTTCAATCTGATTGGCATTTTCTTTGATGTTTTTTGCAACCTCAAGCTGTTTTTGTTTATCCTTATAAAGTCCCTTTGACAGCGCTTGTGATGACAGTTTAATTGCCGAAAGCGGTGTTTTGATATCGTGTGATATAGACATTATCAGCGTCTTTTTATCCTTTTGCAGCGCAAGTTCATTTGCTTTTTGCTGTTCGAGGTGTTCACGCAGCAAGTCAAGCCCCCACACAAATTTTCCGAAAAGACGGCTTTTATTTTCTTTTAGCGGAACTGTCAGATTGCCTTTTGAAAGCTCATACGGTATATCACGAAGCTTTATAAAAGGATTCAGAATTTGCTTCTTTACAAAAATTAATGTTGTCAGCATTACAAGTAAGAGTACTGCAAGACATATGTCAGTCATAATGATTACGGAAGGACTTATGTGATTGCTGTCAGATCTGTAATCAAAGCGGTAGTATGAATTATCAATAACCCTGATTACGTAATCACTGTTGTTACCTTCAAAAAAATTACTGTCCTTTGTGTTTTCGCATTTTTCAACATTTGTAATCAGCGGATAGTCAGACAGACTGTAACTCTCGTTATTTTCAATCTGACTGCAAAGCCGTTCAATCTGCACTATATATTCACGGTTGCTGTTTGTACTGCTGTTCAGCATAAGTATATTGATTCCTGCAAAGAGTGCTGTAAATACAACGATTACAGAGATGAAGATAATATTAAAGCGTTTCATATTTATTCCTCAAAGCGATAACCCTTGCCCCAGACAGTGATGATGTGCTTTGGTTCTTTTGGGTTATCCTCAATTTTTTCACGAAGCCACTTGATATGAACAGTAAGAGTCTGCACTTCGGAAAAACTTTCAACACCCCAGATTTTGTTGAACAGCAATTCCTTTGAGAGCGTCTGTCCCTTGTTTTCAATAAGATACAAAAGTAATTCAAATTCTTTTGCGGTCATTTGCAGAGGAGTGTTGTTTTTGTATGCAATCTGTTTTACTTTGTCAATTTTTATGTTGCCTGTAAGAATAATGCTGCTTTGATAGCGGCGTTTGAAAATACCCTTGATTTTTGCAATGAGCAGGTCGATGTCATACGGCTTTTCAATGTAGTCGTCAGCACCAAGCAAAAGTCCGTTGAGTTTATCTTCTTTGTCGGTTTTAGCACTCACAATGATTATAGGGGTGTTTTCATTTTCTCGGATTTTCTGACAGACTGCAAATCCGTCAACATTAGGTAACATAATGTCAAGAATAATTAGCTTTGCACCATATTTTTCATAGAGGTGCAGTGCTTTTTCGCCGTCGGAGGCAACAGACACTGTAAAATTTTCAGCACGCAGAAAGTCGCAGAGCAGGTCTGCGATTTCCTTGTTATCTTCCACAATTAAGATGTCAATCATATTTAATTACGCTCCATAATTTTTTTGATATGCACAATATTGTAACCTAAAATTATAGTTTGTTTGGATATTAATGAAGTTCTGCGTAGGGGACGGCTTCCCAGACGTCCCGAAAATTAGTACTAATCTTAGAAGGAACGTCAAGGATGCCGTCCCCTACGAATATTGAAGAAAAGTTCTGCTAAATTTATAGTTTAAACTCCGAGATACCGAGGTTGATATTAAGTCCGACTTTTATAACGGATAAAGCGACCACCGTCGCTAAACTATAATTTAACTTATATCAATGAGTTATGATGTTTAATGATAAACCGAAGTATACCTTCGGGTCGCAACGGTTATACAATAAATCAAACCTATGAAGCGACTGAAAAACTCCGGGACACTGCATTTTATGTTGAATTTAACCTATATAGCGGACTGAAATATCACCAGCCGAGTTCCATAAGCCAATTGTTCAGGGTGCGTTTGCGGTCACGTAGTTGTGATTCGTTTGTGCATTTACCTAAATTATACTCGCCCTTGATGTTTCCGTCAACAATATACATAACTCTGCTGCATTTTGCGGCAACCTTTACATCGTGAGTAACAAGCATTATTGTTGTGCCCTCGTCATTCAGCTTTGAAAGTTCTGTCATAACCTCATCTGAGCTTGTGCGGTTTAAGGCGCCTGTCGGCTCATCGGCAAAAATCATTTTAGGATTGTTAATCATACTTCTGCAAATGCAGGCACGCTGAAGCTGACCGCCCGACACCTCGTTGATGTCGTTATCAGCAATGTCAATAATGCCTAACTTTCGCATTAAGTCCTGACCATCTTTGATTTTTTCTTTTTTGCTTTTTGTGTTCTGCTTTGACTGAAAGGCAGGTAGCAGGATGTTATCAAGAATTGTCAGATTTTTGAGCATATACATCTGCTGAAAGATAAATCCCATTTCATCAAGGCGAAGGTCTGCAAGTTCTTTTTGGCTGAGCTTTGCAATGCTCTTGCCGCAGAAGAGTGAATCGCCTGCCGTTACACTGTCCATACCCGATACTGTGTAGAGCAGGGTGGACTTGCCTGAGCCTGACGGTCCCATAACGGCAACCATTTCACCCTCGCTGACAGAAAAATTTACATTTTTCAGCACATTGTTCTGGCGTTTATTTACAATATATGTTTTGCAAAGGTCTTTGACCTCAAGAATATTATTCATAGCAATTCTCCTTATTCTATGTTGGAAATTTGTGAAGCGTTGATTTTGCGTGTGTAAAGTGAAGTCAGTGCAACTGCTAAAAGCGTGAATACAATCATTATTATCGGATATATTACGAAAACTTCAAGAGGCTTTATAGCAAATTCAATCTGCTGTGCGCCCATCATTTTGAATGCCTGACCCGAGGTAAGCCCTGTCAGCGGTGTGGAAATTACCGCACCGATTATGATTGAAATTATCATTACAAATGCAATTCGCAGTGTGTGCAGTGCTGAAATTGCTCCGTTTCTGAAACCGACAGCCTTTAAAATTGCGATTTCGCCTTTTTCTTTTGTAATGAATGAGCGTTCCATAAGTACAACAACAAGCATACAAATGAGCAGTACCATCGGAATAATCAGGAATTTAACTCCGTCAATTGTTTTTGATATACCGCCAATCATTGTATCAACATAGTCGTCCGCATTCTGAATTGTGCTGTCAGGGTACATTTCTCTAAGTTTTTCAATTCTCTTGTTTATTTCGGTATCATTTGGATTGTCATCAAAATCAATCTGGAAACTGGTGGTTCCGCTTGCCTGCATATAATTCATTTCAACATCCTGATGAAGACGAATGCCCTCGCCCATATTGTTCATTGACTGAAAGATTGCTGTTATGATGTATTCGTGTTCACCGTTCATATCGGTGATGGTTACCTTGTCGCCAATCTCTGCGTCTATTTTTTCGCAAATCAGCGGTGTAACGGCAATTTCCTTTGTGTTTTGCGGTGCTGTTCCCTCAAGATAGCTGTAATCTGCTGTGTCTGTACCAACACCCTGATATGTTGTTGAGTTAAAGATTTTATCGCCTTTTTCGATGGACAGCTTATATACAATTTCTATACTGCATCTGCCGTCCATATCGTTATTTTCAAGGCCTTTTTCGTATTCCTCAAATTTTTTCTCTAATTTTTGCTTGCCGTCCTCGCTGTAGTAGTTTGCAAAGTCCTCTACACTGATGTAGGCATCGCTTCCTTTTTGACACATTGTTTTTAAAAGATTGCCGTCTTTTAATGTGTTGCCTGTGTTGGCAACAATAACAATAAGCAGAAATCCGATTGTAAAGGTGAGTATCATTACAATGTATCGTTTAATACTGCTCAGGATGTCATTAACAGCCATAAACGGAATGGGTTTAAAATGACTTTTGGCAAGGGAAAGTTTGCTCTTTTTGTTGAAGCGTTCACCTGTTGTGCCGCTGCGTACTGCGTCAATTGGTGTGAACTTCTTGATTTTGCGAGTGCAGAGCCAGCAGAACAGCATTACAATTAAGACTACTCCGAATGAACAAACAGCATTGAGAATATAGTTTGTGTTTATATCCATTACCATATTGCGTGATACGCTTTGCAGGAGCATTGTGCCGAACGGAATACCCAGCACGAATCCGATTGCTGCACCCACAAGCGAAATTGCAAAATATTTTACAAGGTACAGTCCTCTTATTTTTGCGTTACCTATGCCGATTGCTTTCATTACTCCGATTTCTCGGAATTCTTCTTCAAGAGTAAAGTTAATTGTGAACCTCAGCACGGCAAAGGAAATTAAAATAAGGCATACGCTGACAATAAGCAGTACAAATGCAATAACGGTATCCATAATATAAGTCATTTTTACCAGGCTTGCGCTGCCTTTAAATATCAGAACAACATCATTAGTGCTGTTTAGTTCGGCTTCAAGTCCGTCAATATCGGTTGAATTTATATAACCCATATATCCTGTATAATTCACGGTATTATCGGAGTTTTTGCACAAATAATCAAAATCAGCATCATTTACCAAAATTCGTGACATACTCATCATACTTGAACCAAGATAAGCATCTTTAAGATACCCCTTGATTTTCAGATTGACTGTTTTGTCATTATAGGTCACTTCAAGTGTGTCGCCGATTTTAAGATTGTTTTCGTCGATAACGCTTGCCAAAGTATAGCATTCGCCTTTACTTATGTTTGTGATTTCGTTGTTATTTTCATCAAAGAAGTTAATACAACTTTTTGAAAGCGGAGTGATAATCGGTTCATTCCCTGTGAGTTTTTCACCGTTGAATTTTAAGTTTTTGTTATCAATAACAGTGAAAGGCTCGATTTTATATGATGTAACGCTGTCTGTGTTGTCGAGCAGTTGAGAAAGTTGTTTGTCAGAGCCTTCACCGGTTATGCCGACAAAATAGTCGGTCATTTCTGCCTTTTCAAAGAAATTATCAAGCGTGCCCGACACAACCAGAATGTTGTTTACACTGCTTGAAACAAACATTGATGCAAGAATAACAAAAATCAGAAGAATAATATTCATTGTTCTCTTGCGTTTTAAATCTTTTTTCAAAATATCAAGATACATTTTTATCTCCCTCTGTATTTGTTTGGGGTTAGTCTTGTGAACGGAACGGGTGCTTAAGCTTATCTTTTACATTGCTCGTGATGATTTGCATTGATGCGCTGTAGATTTCATCAGCTCTGTTTTCGTCGAATGACAGTCTGCTGATTAGGTCGGCAATGATTTTGTCCTTGTTCTTTTTTGAGATGAAAAAGTGGCTTTCCAAAACATCATTGATTATAACACATTCTTCTTGTGTGCAGTTAGTTACCTTTGAAAGTTCCTTAATAAATTCAGTTTTATTCATAATTGTTCCTCCGTTTTTAGTTGTTTTTTACTTAATAGGAAATTGTCTGTAAGCAGTCGGGCATAGAAGTATATTTTTATATGATGCTGTCTGCCCGGATAAATGCAGCCCACCGGCTGCTTTCTTACTGCGCATATATAATAACACCTTAATTATTAAATAATCATTAAATTTTTTAATAAAAAATAGTCGGTGGTGACCGCTTTATTCTCAGCTATATATAATGGTAGTAAAATCATAGATGAAAGTTTAAACTTCGTGATACTGCATTATAAATTAAATTAAACTTATTTAGCGGGCTAAAAAATACCGCCTGCGTAATCAACAGGCGGTTTACAATTTTTATTTAATTGGTTCAAAGTCTGAGGCGGGGTGCTTGCACCACGGACAGACAAAATCATCGGGAAGTGTATCACCCTCATATATATATCCGCAGACTGTGCATATAAAGCCTTTTTTCTTTGCGTCAGATTTTTGAGTTGTTGATTTGATGTTCTTGTGATAATAGTCGTATGTCACGGAGTTGTCATCAGAGAAAACCTCCATTGCCGTCACATCGGCGATAAACATCGTATGGGTTCCAAGGTCGATTGAAGATATTACCTTTGCAGAGATATAAGCGTTTGTTTCGTCGGCGATATATATTATGCCGTTTTCCGCTCTCTTAAATGAAATTGCTTCACACTTGTCCACATTTTTTCCGCTCTGAAAGCCCCAGTACTTGTAGGTTTCAAATTTTGAATTTTCTGTGAGAATCGATACATTAAATTCGCCTGTTTTGACAATCATATCATGTGTGTAGTTTGATTTGTTTACTGTTATTGAAATACGGTTTGGTTCTGATGTTACCTGCGTAACAGTGTTGATTATACAGCCATTGTCCTTGTTGCCGTCCTTTGCCGTGAGAACAAACAGACCGTATGTCAGATTGTGCATTGCATTTGCCATAATATCAATCCTTTCGGGGTTATTATATGTATGTGATATGATAATATTATTTTATAAAATAGTAACAATTATTATTTTATTATAATAATTATATCATAATAAATAATTATTGCAAGTGTTTTTTGTGGTAGGGATAAAAAATAAAGACAGGCATAAGGATGACTTATGCCTGCCGCAAAGATATATGACAGAAACATAAAATTCAAATCATTTCCAAAAATTCCTTTTTGCTTACAATCCTTGCAAATCCGTAGTCCTTACAAATGTTTTCACAAACTTTTTTTGTTTCCTCATCCATATCACAGTTAAGGCAAATTACATAATCGTTTTTACCGCGGCTTATCCATTTGACCTTGCTTGCGGCACTTCTGAGCATAAATTCCGCATCATCACACTTGCCGTTTACAGGAGTTACAAACATTATGGTATTGTCCTTCTTATATCGGAACAAAAACAAAGATATATCTCGGACAAAATAAATAACACCTAATACGGCGAATACAACAAGAATACCGGCAGCAACAACATTCATATAACTCACCTCAATATATTTTATTGCAAAAAACAAAATTTGTGCAGTATATTTTAACTGCTCGTTGAAATAATAATAAAAGTGGTACGAGCCACATAAATTTTAGAGGTGACTAATATGACAAACAATTCTTATGCAAATCAGAGTATTGCTTGCACTGTTACAAACTGCAAGAACCACAACAGCACAAAGAATTTCTGCTCACTTGAGTCAATCAAGGTAGGCACACATGAGGCTAACCCGACAGTTTGCCAGTGCACTGACTGTCAGAGCTTTGAACTCAAAAAAGATTGCGGCTGCAAGTAATCTTTTAGCTATGCAAAACACCCTCATCAAGTTTTGAGGGTGTTTTGTGTATTACATACAGGGGGAGTAGAAGTGGAAATCTTTTATGCGGTAATTTCGCAAATCGGAGTTTTGTTTTCATTTATATTTATAGGTTTTATTCTTCGGCGTTTCGCTTTGCTTCCCGAAAAAGCAAGCGAGGTTTTTTCTAAACTTGAAAATCAAATTCTGATGCCTGCTGTTGTTATCAATACATTTCGCACAAATTGCACTGTTAAAAATATCAGTGAAAAATGGGTGTTTATTGCATACAGTGCCGCAGTACTGACTTTTTGCATTATTGTGGGATTTGTTGTTTCACGCTTTCTGGGCAAGACAGAATATCTTAAAAAAATCTACCGCTATTCACTCTCTGTTTCGAACTTCGGCTTTGTCGGAACAGCAATGGTTGTGGGAATTTACGGCGGTGACAGTATTGAGGTTTTTGATTATCTGATGTTCACTCTGCCTTTGAATTTATTTACCTATTCAATAGGTATTTCATGGCTTGTTCCCGACGGAGGAAAGACTTTTTCGCTTAAAACATTTATTAATCCAATCTTTGTTTCACTGTTCATAGGTGCAATCCTCGGGCTTTTGAATTTGCCGAAGTTTGACATTGTCACAACTATAATTACCGGAGCTGCTGATTGTATGTCACCGATTGCAATGATTCTTACCGGTTTTGTAATAGGCGGATACCAATTCAGAAATCTTTTTTCACAGTGGCAGACATATGTTGTTGCTGCAATCAGACTTGTCGCTATTCCTTCGGTTGTCGTGTTGGTGCTTAAGTTTTTGAATACGCCAAATGAGATTATTATAGCAACTCTTTGCGCTCATGCAATGCCTTTGGGGTTAAACACGGTTATTATTCCGTCAGCATACGGAAAACCAGTGGAGGCAGGAGCAAGTATGGCACTGGTATCACAGCTTAGTGCAATAGTCACGATTCCAGTACTTTTTTTGGTGTTCACAGGTATATAACATTCAATGCCTACTAATTATATAGGATAAATAGTAAAAATTTTCAAAAAGGCTATTGACATTTTATTTTTTTATGATATGATATAGATACATTAAAACCTATCAAACATATAGGAATTAAAGGAATGGTGTCTATGTATCTTTTATTAAAACGATGTTGCTTTGATACACGAATGTGAAATCAGCCTTTGATTGACCATTAATATATCTATATCAAAATATTATTATGAAAAGAGGAAATAAAAATGAGCGAACTTAAAGACAGAAATTTAAAATTTGAAACACTTCAACTTCATATAGGACAGGAACAGGCAGACCCCGTTACGGATGCAAGGGCTGTTCCGATTTACGCATCAACATCATATGTATTTCACGACAGCCAAGACGCAGCCGACCGTTTTGCACTGAAAGCTGCAGGTAATATTTACGGCAGACTTACTAATCCTACGCAGGATATTTTTGAACGCCGTATAGCAGCTTTGGAGGGCGGTTCAGCGGCTCTTGCAGTTGCCTCGGGCGCAGCGGCTATTACATACACAATTCAGGCGCTTACTAAAGCAGGTGACAATGTTGTTGCTGCAAAGACTATCTACGGCGGTACATACAATCTGCTTGAGCATACGCTTCCTGCCTACGGAATAACTGCAAAGTTTGTTGACCCTGATGAAGAGGGCGCATTTGAAAATGCTATTGACGAAAACACAAAGGCTATATTCATTGAGAGTCTCGGGAATCCTAATTCAAACCTTATTGATATTGAAAAGGTTGCTGTCATTGCACACGCACACAATATTCCGCTCGTTGTTGACAGCACATTTGCTACTCCGTTCCTGCTCCGTCCGTTTGAATACGGCGCAGACATTGTTGTTCATTCTGCAACTAAGTTTATCGGCGGTCACGGTACGGCAATCGGCGGTGTAATTATTGAAAGCGGTAATTTTGATTGGGCGGCTTCGGGTAAATTCCCACAGTTCAGTGAACCGAACGCTTCATATCACGGTGCAGTGTTCACACAGGCTGCCCCGGGTGCGGCACTTGTAACCTTTGTGCGTGCAATTCTTCTGCGAGATACGGGTGCAACGCTTTCTCCATTCCACGCTTTTATCTTTTTACAGGGACTTGAAACACTCTCGCTCCGTGTTGAGCGTCACACAGAAAACACAAAGAAGGTTATCGAATATCTTGCAAGCAATCCAAAGGTTGAAAATGTCAATCACCCGTCGCTTCCGGACTCAAAGTACAAGTCGCTTTATGATAAATATTTCCCCAATGGAGGCGGTTCAATCTTTACTTTTGAAATCAAGGGTACTGAGGTTGATGCAAAGAAATTCATTGATAACCTCAAGATTTTTTCACTTCTTGCCAATGTTGCAGATGTAAAGTCGCTTGCGATTCATCCTGCATCAACAACACATTCACAGCTTAATGAACAGGAGCTTGAGGAACAGGGCATCAAGCCGAATACAATCAGGCTTTCAATCGGTACGGAGCATATTGATGATATAATATTTGACTTGCAGGAAGCATTTGACTCAATTTAATTTAATATACATTAATACGAAAGGACTTGATTTTGTGTCAAAAATATATAAAAGTGTGACGGAACTTATTGGCAGAACACCGATTATTGAATTAAAAAATATTGAAGAAAAGCACAATCTGAAAGCAACTGTTCTTGCAAAGCTTGAATACTTTAATCCGGCAGGAAGCGTTAAGGACAGAGTGGCTAAGGCTATGATTGAGGATGCCGAGAAAAGCGAAGTGCTTAAAAAGGGAGCTACAATTATTGAGCCAACTTCGGGCAATACAGGCATTGGTCTTGCATCTGTTGCTACGGCAAAGGGTTATAAAACAATACTGACAATGCCCGAAACAATGAGTATTGAAAGAAGAAATCTTCTTAAGGCATACGGTGCTGAGATTGTACTTACAGACGGAACAAAGGGGATGAGCGGTGCTATTGCAAAGGCAAATGAGCTTAAAGAAGAAATTGAGAATGCAGTAATTCTCGGGCAGTTTGTCAATCCCGCTAATCCAAAGGTTCATTATGAAACTACCGGACCGGAAATTTTTGAGGACACTGACGGCAATGTTGACATTTTTGTTGCAGGTGTTGGAACAGGCGGAACATTGAGCGGTACAGGCAAATATCTTAAGAGTAAAAATCCAAATATAAAGGTTGTTGCTGTAGAGCCGGCAACTTCACCGGTGCTTTCAGAGGGACACGGTGGTCCGCATAAAATACAGGGTATAGGAGCAGGCTTTGTGCCTGATACACTTGACACAGATATTTATGATGAAATTATTACAGTCAAGAATGAAGATGCTTTTGCAACAGCGAATACCATTGCAAAATCTGAGGGTATTCTTGTGGGGATTTCATCCGGTGCATCCTTGTGGGCGGCTGTTGAGCTTGCAAAGCGTCCTGAAAATGAGGGCAAAACTATTGTGGCACTGCTCCCCGACACAGGTGAGCGTTACCTTTCAGCCGGTGTATACAGTGATTGATGTTTAATACGCAAGAACACCCCGCTTTCAGGCATATCATAATTATGCCTGAAAGCGGGGTGTAATTTTGTTGTTACAAATTATTAAAGTGCCTGCTTGATAGCTGCAAGAAGCTCGTCATATGTTTCAAAAGCAGGAAGCTCAGGATTGTCAGCTTTGATTTTGTCTGTGCTCTTAAATAAAAATCCTGCCTTGCTTGCCTTTATCATACCAAGGTCATTGTAGCTGTCTCCGCTTGCAATAGTTTCATATCCGATTGACTGCAATGCCTTAACGGTTGTATATTTGGAATTTTCAATTCTCATCTTAAAGCCTGTGATTTCTCCGTTTTCAGCCACTTCAAGCGAATTGCAGAAAATTGTAGGCCAGCCGAGCTTTTGCATAAGCGGTTTTGCGAATTGTGTGAATGTATCACTTATGATAATAACCTGTGTAAGTGAACGAAGTTCATCAAGGAATTCCTTTGCACCCTTCATAGGGTCAATAGTAGCAATTGTTTCCTGAATTTCCTTAAGACCCAGATTATGCTGCTTTAAAATATCAATGCGGTATTGCATAAGCTTTGAATAATCAGGTTCGTCACGGGTAGTTTTCTTTAACTCTTCAATTCCTGTAGCCTCTGCAAAGGCAATCCAGATTTCAGGTACAAGTACACCCTCAAGGTCAAGACATACTATATTCATATTAATCCTTCTTTCACATAAAACTCATATTACATAATATACCATACTTTGCATCCTGTTTCAAGTATTTTACAAGTCTTAATCGCATTTCATAATATATTACAGGTAATTTTCTTTTAATATATTACTTATTGTAATATTATGTTATATATCTTGTGCAGTGCTTAATTGTGTAAATCTATATTCATATCCAAAAAATACTTGATATTTGACAAAATATAGGTTAAAATCATAATGATATTATTATACTATTTTATACAGAAAGAAAGGAATATTGTTTATGAGCAATCCTATTGTTACTATTGAAATGGAAAACGGCAAAACAATTACGGCGGAGCTTTTTCCTGAAATCGCACCGAATACCGTTAATAATTTTATTAGTCTTATCAAAAAAGGTTTTTATGACGGATTGACATTTCACAGAGTAATCTACGGCTTTATGCTTCAAGGCGGATGCCCTGAAGGCACAGGTATGGGAGGTCCGGGCTATTCAATAAAAGGCGAATTTTCCGGCAACGGCTTTAAAAATGAGCTTAAACACACCGAGGGTGTGCTCTCAATGGCACGTTCAATGATGCCTGACTCAGCAGGTTCACAGTTTTTTATTATGCACAAGGCAGCTCCGCATCTTGACGGTCAGTACGCTGCGTTCGGCAAGGTTACTGACGGTATGGATGTTGTCAATGAAATTGCAGAGGTTGATACGGATTTCAGCGATAAACCTCTTGACCCGCAGGTTATCAAAAAAATTACAGTTGATACAAAGGGTGTTGATTATCCTGAGCCTGAAAAGTGTTAATTGTGTTCTTTAGTTATTATCTTGAAAGGATGAAAATATGAAGGTTTTATTAGCCGGAGGCGCAGGTTATATAGGAACGCATACGTGCGTAGAACTTATAAACAGCGGTCACGAGGTTGTAATTGCGGACAATTTTTCAAACAGTTGTCCCGAAGCTGTAGCTCGTGTTGAAGAAATAACAGGCAAAAAAATTCCGCTTTATGAGGCTGATGTTTGCGACAAGAATGCCGTTGACAGAATTTTTTCCGAAAACGATATTGATGCTGTAATTCATTTTGCAGGTCTTAAGGCAGTTGGTGAAAGCGTTGAAAAGCCTGTTGAATATTACAGAAATAATATTGATTCAACGCTCACCTTGCTTGAAGCAATGAAAAAGTATAATGTAAACAGATTTATTTTCAGTTCATCTGCAACAGTTTACGGAACTCCTGTTTCTGTTCCTCTTGTTGAAACTATGCCGACAGGTTCTCCGACAAATCCTTACGGCTGGACAAAGCTGATGATGGAGCAGATTCTTACGGATACGGCAAATGCCAATCCTGAAATGTCCATTGTTCTACTCCGTTACTTCAATCCTATCGGTGCCCACGAAAGCGGAAGAATAGGTGAAGACCCCAACGGAATTCCAAACAATCTTATGCCGTACATTACACAGGTTGCCGCAGGAAGACTTAAACAGCTCGGTGTTTTCGGTGATGATTATCCTACACATGACGGTACGGGTGTGCGTGACTACATTCATGTAGTCGATCTTGCAAAGGGTCATGTCAAGGCTATTGAGTATTCAGCTGCACACAAGGGAACCGAGATATTCAACCTTGGTACGGGAACAGGTTACAGCGTGCTTGACATCGTAAAGGCATTTGAAAAGGCGAACGGTGTTGAAATTCCTTATCAGATTAAACCTCGTCGTGCAGGAGATATTGCCGAATGTTTTGCTGACGCATCCAAAGCTAAGGAGCTTCTTGGCTGGGTTGCTGATAAAAATCTTGAGGATATGTGCCGTGATTCATGGAATTGGCAGTCAAATAATATCAACGGTTACAAATAAGATATTTTGTCTTCACAAAAAATTCACAATATATTCATTATTTTTTATTGAATTTTGTTTTAATTTATTGTATAATCATTTTTGTAATTTTACATTTTAAAGGAATGAAGAAACAAATGAAAAAGAACCTATTAAAAATTTCATCATTGTTAGCAGCTCTTCTTGTTGTGTTTGCAGCAATGGGAACAACAGCCTTTGCTGCTGAAGAACTCAATGTAAACTCTGCAATTACTGTAGAAAAGGGCGATAAGCTTACTTTTACAATTAATCTTGCGGATTGTGACAAGAAGATTGTTGGTTTGCAGATGTATTTAAATTATGACAACTCAAAGCTTAAGTATGTTGACGGATCACTTAAGTTTGACAAATTTGACGGTGTTGTATACAATGCAAAGCTTGACAATCAGATTGCAATTACCTGGACTAATGTTATGGAGGAAGTTGACTTTTCAAAACAGGGTTCATTTCTTTCTGTTCAGTTTGAAGTTGTAGGTACGGGTGAAACATCAATTTCACAGTACATTGCGCATATGTATGATATGGATATGGTAACGCTTTCAAATTATAAGTTTACCTATGACTACTCAACGGAAAACGGCGACAGCAAGACTGACCAACAGGCAGTAATTACAACTGACGAAGAGTTTCTTAATACTCATACCGGTTCGTTTGTAAACTATGACGACGGTATGGGTGACAATTCACCGAACAAGGATACCCACAAAGAAATTAAGGGTTCGGAAATCGTAACGAAGGTTGTACAGGCTACTCATTATGAAGTAGTCAACAGCAAGGACTCATCAGGCGGTTCGGGTACCACCGTGTTAATTATAGTGGGTGTCGCAGTAGTAGTTCTGGCAATTATTGCTGTCATCATAGTAAAAAAGAAAGATGATTCCAAAAAGTCTTCAGAAGAAGCAAAGAAAGGACATTATGCCGAAAAATAACATTGATTGTAAAAATCACTAAATATTTTACAGATATTTTGTTGAAATTTTTGCTTTGTTTCAATAATTTAGTAATTGATTTTTGGGTTTATTTATTATATAATAATTACAACCGATAGTTTTCGGAAAATTAATTGGAGGAGTTTCTACAATGAAAAAGAAAATCTTTAGTCTTATTCTTGCAGTTGTACTTGTTGCTTCTATGATGACAGTAGCAATGGTTAGCGTATCTGCAAGCATAGACGAAAACGGTCGTTATGTACCATCAACAGAGGATACATACAGATACTATTTCTATATGCCTAATTCATGGAAGAACAGCTACACACAGGATACTATCGCAGGTGTTTATTGGTGGGCAGGTACTGACAAATGCAATGAGTTCGGCACTGATGATGATGGCGCTGCTTGGCCGGGTTATGTTGCTCAGCATGAAGCTGATTATAAATACGGTTCAGTTTACTATATTGACTGCCCGGATGATGTAGCTACTATCATTTGGAACAACTATGTAAACGGCGGCACCTTTGATAAAGAAACAGGCGAATATCAGTTCTCTAAGGAACAGTATACTTCTGCACTGCAGACAGCTGATGTTAACGGTTTAGATGATGCTGAATTATATGCTAACGAAGAGTTATATCCTGATGGTTTAGAAGACTTTGGCGATATGATTTATGTTCTTGATTACTCTAAGACACAGGAAAATGCTCTTAACGGAAAGATTACTTGCGTTGGTGAATGGTATTATTACTATGGCGCCGGTAAGTATGGTATTCAGCCAACTCTTGAAGAAGCTGAAGCAGCAGGCGCTGTATTTGATTCAGAATATTACCCTGCAATCGACCACGATGCAACACCGATTCAGCCTACTCCTTCTCAGCAGGAAACAACAGTAGCTCCTACAACAACTGTTGACGATAATAATGATACTGATGCTACAAAGCCAACAGTAGGCGGTCCTTCAAATGATGCTTCAAGTTCAACTAAGGATTCTGCTAATAAGAATGACAACGGAACAGTTCAGACAGGTGATGCTTCTATGGCATTCATCGTACTCTTCTCAGTTGTAGCAGCAGCCGGCGTAGCAATCTTTGCACGTAAGAAGATTTTTGGTTAATTTATAATCTGAATTTATGATTATTTACACCCTCTCGTTTGAGAGGGTGTTTTACTTTATATGAATTTGCTCGGAAACAGTCGGGCATAGAAGTGAGTTTTTATTTGGTGCCGTCTGCCCGGGTAGGTGCAACCCACCGGTTGCTTGTAAAATAATATTTAATATGCTATTATATAATACAGATTATTTATTGACAGAAATATGAAACGGACAAAATAAGGGATGATTGTTTTGGCAAGAGTGGTGCCGCTTTTCAGCGGAAGTAAGGGTAACAGCTACTACATAGGTACATTGAATGAAGGTGTGCTGATTGATGCAGGAAGATCCTGCAAGCAAATTGAGAATGCCATGGAGGCAAACGGTCTTAAAATGAGTAATGTTAGTGGAGTATTCATTACCCATGAACATACCGATCATTGCAGTGCGGTCAAGGTGCTTGCAAAGCGGTACAACCTTCCCGTTTACGCAAGTCTCGGAACACTGAGAGCGCTTGAGTGCGGCAACAAAATAGCTCTCGGCACGGATACTATATTAATAGAAACCGAAATTGCAATCGGGAATATGCTTATACAAAGATACAACACTCCCCATGACGCAGCTGAAAGCTGTTGCTTCAGAGTGACGGCTACCGATGGAAAATCAGCTTTGATAGCAACCGATATGGGTGTAATGCTCACTGAAATCCGAACGGCTGCACATCGGAGCGATTTTGTTGTTCTTGAGTCAAATCACGATATAGAAATGCTTAAGACAGGTATGTACCCTTATCCTTTAAAGCGAAGAATATTATCAGAGAAAGGGCATCTTTCAAATGACGCCTGCGCAAAGGAGCTTGCTGAGCTTGTCAAGGGTGGAACTCTCAGACTTATGCTTGGGCATCTTAGTGAACAGAACAACACTCCGCGCCTAGCATTTTCAACTTCCGTTTCTGCACTTGAAAATGCCGGGCTAAAGTTCAGAAGCGATTATACACTTGATATTGCTCCGCCTGAAACACGGGTGCATTCAGTTATTTTTTGATGATGTAAAAATATGATAAGAATTAATATAATATGTATAGGAAAAATTAAAGAAAAATACTTTACAGACGCAATAGCCGAGTATTCAAAACGCTTGACTGCATTCTGCAAATTTGCCATTACAGAGCTTAATGAAGAAAAAATCCGCAGTAACACACCAAATCAATCACAGATTCAAGAGGTTCTTAATTCTGAGGGTAAACGTATTTTACAGAAGATTGGCACCGGAGATTACGTTGTTGCAATGTGTATTGAAGGAAAACTGATGTCAAGCGAAGAGCTTTCTAAGGTTATTGACAATGTAAGTCTGTCGGGCAAAAGTACTGTCGATTTTATAATCGGCGGAAGTTACGGACTTAGCAATGAGGTTAAGAGTAGGGCAAATCTGAAACTTTCAATGAGCAAAATGACCTTTCCTCACCAGATGGCACGAATGATTCTGAGTGAGCAGGTTTATCGTGCGTTTGAAATTTCTTCAAACGGCAAATACCATAAGTAATACTAATAGATACATAAAATTACGTTAAAAGGAGATTCATATGGCACTTGACGGTATATTTCTGCGGCATATAAAAAGTGAGATAGAATCTGTGGCACTCGGTGCAAGGGTTTCTCAGATTTATCAGCCAAACAGAGAAGAGCTTGTTTTTGCATTGCGCACTATGAATGGCAACAAAAAGCTTTTGATGTCTGCAAGGGCTAATTCTCCGAGAGTTAATTTTTGTACAACCACTCCCGAAAATCCTGCACAGCCTCCGATGTTCTGTATGCTTCTTCGCAAGCGCATAGGTGGGGGTAAGCTTGTTGCTGTTCGTCAGATGGATTGCGACAGAGTGATTTTTTTTGATTTTGAGTGTATCAATGAGCTTGGCGACACGGTGATGATCACCGTAGTATGCGAAATTATGGGGATGTACAGCAATGTAATTGTGGTAAATTCCGATGGAGTTATAATTGATTCGCTTAAACGTGTTGATATGACGATGAGCAGCCGACGACTTGTTTTGCCTAATATAATGTATGAACTGCCTGAACCACAGGAAAAACTTAACATTGTTGAGACTGATGTTGATGAAATTGCTTTTAAGCTCAGAAATCTTGAAAGTGAAATGCCGCTTAACAAAGCTCTTTTGCGTGTGATACAGGGTGTTTCGCCCGTGATTTGCCGTGAAATTGAGTATAAGGTTATGGAGGGAGCAACGAATCTTATAGAGGGCGTACTGTATGACAAGCTTATTTCAGAATTAAAAACGATGAAAGAAATTGCCGAAAACTGTTCGGGACAACCTTGCGTAATTTATCGTGAGGACGGAAAACCTATGGATTTCAGCTTTATGCCGATAAGCCAGTATGGCGGTTTTGCGAAGATTGAATACTTTGACAGCTTTTCGGGCTTGCTCGACGCTTTCTATGATGCCCGTGATACAAAGGAGCGTATGCGTGTAAAATCACAAAGCCTCGTGAAGCTCTTAACTAATATATCGGAACGGATTGCACGCAAACTCAGCAAACAGCAAACAGAACTTAAAAATTGTGAAAATCGGGAGCAGCTTCGTATTTGCGGTGATCTTTTACAAGCAAATCTATATCGTATTGAGCGAGGCGCAGAATATGTTGATGTTGAAAATTTCTATGATGAAAATTACGGAACTTTGCGTATAAAGCTTAATCCAGCCATATCACCTGCTGCGAATGCTCAGAAATTTTATAAGGATTATCAGAAAGCGAAAAATGCTGAAAATGTTCTGACCGAGCAAATAAAAAAAGGACATAATGAACTTTTGTATGTTGAATCAGTGCTGGACACGGTTATGAGAGCAGAGAATGAGCGTGATTTAGCTCAGATACGTGATGAACTTACAGAGCAGGGTTATTTGCATCGTCAAAAGGGTAAACAGAAAAATTCGGCAGCGCTTCCTCCTTATGAATTTGTTTCAAGTGACGGCTTTAAAATTCTGGTTGGAAGAAACAACAGACAAAATGATAAGCTTACGTTAAAAATGGCAGGAAAAAATGACATATGGCTGCATACCAAAGATATTCACGGTTCGCACGCAGTTGTTTTTGCAGATGGCAGAGAGGTGAGTGATACTGCAATCTATGAGGCGGCACGCATTGCAGCATATCACAGCAAAGCTCAGAACAGCAGCAGAGTGCCTGTGGATTACACATTAATCAAATATGTCAGCAAGCCAAACGGTGCAAAGCCGGGAATGGTGATTTATGTTAATAACAAAACCTTATATGTCAATCCGTTTAACGGTATTGAAAATTAATATGATGAATTTAACCAATTTTTTATAGGAGCGAGAACAATAGACATAATTGATTGTAGATTTAGCCATAATGTTATACTATTATGCCGAATAGCCGAACTCAAAAAAATATAAAGTAAATATAAAACAAAAATATAGCACAAATTTATATGTTTATTTTTGTGATATATTATAAATACTCTATAATTATTTGAACTATTTGTATATTGTTGCGATAAATATTAATTTCCTTAGGTGAAAATATACGAAAATAATAGTATTTTTACCTTACATTTACATATTGTGTTCAAAACTTTTTTAGCTAAAGTACTTGATTTTTGTCATTAATT
>OLOI01001356.1_pt1 | contig 21224 bp, 17 predicted proteins | sample 1672131 | NCBI WGS metagenome assembly OLOI01 (sample SAMEA3136651, study PRJEB25190) | human gut metagenome
AGGGATAAACGCTGAAGGCATCTAAGCGTGAAGCCCCCCTCAAGATGAGATATCCATACTCGAAAGAGTGAGAGACCCCTTAGAGACGATGAGGTAGATAGGGCAGAGATGGAAGCACAGCGATGTGTGGAGTTGACTGTTACTAATCGGTCGATAGCTTGACCTTAAAAAGTACTTGCAAAGTTCAAAGAGATATGATATAATGTGTGTGGTTTTCAGGGTATGACACCTGACAATATTCCTCGATAGCTCAGTCGGTAGAGCACGCGGCTGTTAACCGCGCTGTCGTAGGTTCAAGTCCTACTCGGGGAGTCTGGCTCCTTGGTCAAGTGGTTAAGACACCGCCCTTTCACGGCGGTAACATGGGTTCAAATCCCGTAGGAGTCACTTGTGGCGTCGTAGCCAAGTGGTAAGGCAGAGGTCTGCAACACCTTCATCACCAGTTCAAATCTGGTCGACGCCTCTTAAAAGAGACTAAGTGATTAGTCTCTTTTTAGTATTTCTTTTTAATTTAATATCGCGGGGTAGAGCAGTCTGGTAGCTCGTCGGGCTCATAACCCGGAGGTCGTTGGTTCAAATCCTTCCCCCGCAATTTGAGGAACATCGGTACATTGGTATCGGTGTTTTTTTATTTGTTTAAACTGACGCAATAGTAAAACCCGCTATAAGTCTATCTGTGACTTTAGTCGCGGCGTGTTGAATGTTCGCTTAGACGCTCGTATCCAACACTTGCTCCGAGGCCACAGATAGACTTATAGCGAGCTTTACTATTGCTGGCTTTGAAGGAAACAAAGTAAAAATTCTTAGATGTGCAACGATTCGATGTTGGGGAGAGTGTGTGAATTTAAAATATAGATTTTTTGGTATTGATTTTGTTAATATAATTACAATGATAAAAACAAATTGCAATACAAAATATACATAATTTCATCTACAGCTATCCGGGCAATTTTCAAATCCCTCCATATAGACATTCTAAACTAAATCCTTCCAACAGATAGAAAAGCCAGAGATACTTTATGTACCATATGCTTTATTTCACTGTGCAAAATGCCATAAAACTCACTCCAAAGCCACATCTGGCAGGTAAAGTATCTCTGGTTTTTCGTCTATTAGCCAACTCAGAATGTCTATTTCTTCACATATTTAGGCAGTTTTTTGTATTTTGTTTCCTTTTTTCACAAAATCAGAAAATTAATCAATAGAGAATGTCCATAGATATAAGAAGAAATAAAGGTAAAATTAATTAAAACAACGATGGATTTTGTATTCAAAAGTGACGAAACTGTGAATCTTTCATAAATGAAAATATTAATTAAAAATTTTTTTATAATCTTGTTGCAAAGCAAAGAAGATTGTGATAAGATTAACACATATCGTACTAGAAATGCTCTAGCAAAGCAACTATCAAATAATATTGATAACTTAAATGGAGGAATGAAACTATGGCAAAGAAAGTTGTATTAGCAGGTGCTTGTCGTACCGCAATCGGAACAATGGGTGGTGGATTAAGCACAGTACCAGCTGCAGATTTAGGAAGCATCGTAATTAAAGAAGCGTTAAAGAGAACTAACGTACCTGCTGATCAGGTAGACGAAGTATTAATGGGATGTGTTATCCAGGCTGGTCTTGGACAGAACGTTGCTCGTCAGGCTTCTATTAATGCAGGCTTACCAATCGAAGTACCTGCTGTAACAATTAACGTAGTTTGTGGTTCCGGTCTTAACTGTGTTAACCTTGCTGCTACAAAGATTTTAGCAGGTGAGGCTGATATCGTTATCGCTGGTGGTATGGAAAACATGTCATTAGCTCCATTCTGCTTAGACAAAGCTCGTTTTGGATACAGAATGAACAATGGCGTATTAAAAGACTGTATGGTTAACGATGCATTAACAGATGCTTTCAATCAGTACCATATGGGTATTACAGCTGAAAACGTTGCAGAACAGTGGCATTTAACAAGAGAAGAGTTAGATGAGTTCTCCGCTAATTCACAGCAGAAAGCTACAGCAGCTATCGAAGCTGGTAAGTTCAAAGATGAGATTGTTCCTGTAGAAGTTAAACTTAAAAAGAAAACAGTTGTTGTAGATACAGATGAGGGACCACGTCCTGGAACAACAGCAGAAAGTATTTCTAAATTACGTCCTGCTTTCAAGAAAGATGGTATCGTAACAGCTGCCAACTCTTCAGGTATTAACGATGGTGCTGCTTGTGTTGTTGTTATGAGCGAAGAAAAAGCTAAAGAATTAGGTGTAACTCCAATGGCTACATGGGTAGCAGGAGCATTAGGCGGAGTTGATCCTTCTATCATGGGTGTTGGACCAGTTGCTTCTACTAAGAAAGTTCTTGCAAAAACAGGCATGAGCATTGATGACTTTGACTTAATCGAAGCTAACGAAGCTTTCGCAGCTCAGTCATTAGCAGTAGGAAGAGAATTAGGAATCAACCCAGAGAAGTTAAATGTTAATGGTGGAGCTATTGCTCTTGGACATCCAGTAGGAGCATCAGGATGCCGTATCCTCGTTACATTATTACATGAGATGCAGAAACGTGATGCTAAGAAAGGTCTTGCTACACTGTGTATCGGTGGTGGTATGGGCTGCTCAACAATCGTTGAAAGAGACTAATCACGTATAGAATGATTACATATATCCGGGTTCGGTTTTCGAATCCGGTTATATCAATTACATAGTTTGTAACTATTTAATTATCTAGATTGAATAGTTAGCTAATGTAATCTGAAAGGAGATACATACAATGGGATTTATCGATTATGAAGTAGATGGCCAGGTTGGTATTATCACCATCAATCGTCCAAAGGCTTTAAATGCTTTAAACAGTGAAGTATTAAAAGATTTAGATGCAACTATTGATGCAGTAGATTTAGACGCAATCAGATGTCTTATCATTACTGGTGCTGGAGAGAAATCTTTCGTAGCAGGTGCTGATATCGGAGAGATGAGTACACTTACAAAAGCAGAAGGCGAAGCTTTCGGTAAAGCTGGTAATGATGTATTCAGAAAGATTGAAACACTTCCAATCCCTGTTATCGCAGCAATCAACGGATTCGCTTTAGGCGGTGGCTGTGAGATTTCTATGAGCTGTGACATCAGACTTTGCTCTGAGAATGCAGTGTTTGGACAGCCAGAAGTTGGTCTTGGAATCACACCTGGTTTTGGTGGAACACAGAGACTTGCTCGTATCGTAGGACCTGGAAAAGCAAAACAGTTAATCTATACTGCTCGCAATATTAAAGCAGCAGAAGCTTACAGAATCGGTCTGGTTAACGAAGTTTATCCACTCGAAGAGTTAATGCCTCAGGCTAAGAAGATGGCAAAGGGTATTGCAAAGAACGCACCTATCGCAGTTCGTGCATGTAAGAAAGCTATCAACGAAGGTTTAGAAGTAGGAATGGATGAAGCTATCGTAATCGAAGAGAAGTTATTTGGCAGCTGCTTCGAGACAGAAGACCAGAAATACGGAATGGCATTCTTCCTTGACAAAAACAAAGAAAAAGTAAAAGAGCCATTTAAAAACTGCTAATTAATCAATTATACATATTGTATTATTAATTATCGGAATACATTACATTTTATAGGAGGTTTTAAACAATGAAAGTTGGAGTTATTGGCGCAGGTACAATGGGATCAGGTATTGCTCAGGCATTCGCACAGACAGAAGGATACGAAGTATATTTATGTGATATCAACGATGAATTTGCTGCAAATGGTAAAAAGAAAATCGCTAAAGGATTTGAAAAGAGAGTAGCAAGAGGAAAAATGGATCAGGCTAAAGCTGATGCAATCCTTGCTAAGATTACTACTGGTACAAAAGATATCTGTACAGATGCTGATTTAGTAGTAGAAGCAGCTCTTGAAGTTATGGAAGTTAAACAGCAGACATTTAAAGAATTACAGGATATCGTTCCTGCAACATGTATGTTTGCAACAAATACATCTTCTTTATCTATTACACAGATTGGTGCAGGACTTGACAGACCAGTTATCGGAATGCATTTCTTCAACCCAGCTCCAGTTATGAAATTAATTGAAGTTATCGCTGGTCTTAATACACCAGATGAAATGGTTGAAAAGATTAAAGCTATCTCCGTAGAAATCGGCAAAACACCTGTACAGGTAGAAGAAGCTGCAGGATTCGTAGTTAACAGAATTTTAATCCCAATGATTAACGAAGCAGTTGGCATTTATGCTGATGGTGTTGCTTCTGTTGAAGGTATCGACACAGCTATGAAGTTAGGTGCTAACCATCCAATGGGACCTCTCGCTTTAGGAGATTTAGTTGGTCTTGATATCTGCCTTGCAATCATGGAAGTATTATATAATGAAACAGGAGATCCTAAGTATCGTCCACATCCATTATTAAGAAAGATGGTTCGTGGTGGAAAATTAGGTCAGAAGACTGGTATTGGATTCTACGATTACAGCAAATAATTAAAAAAGTGAATACGGCCGTGGGGACTATGCTCTGCGTCTCCACGGCTTTTAAGGTGGTTCTCCACCCCAATAACCAATTTATTATGGAGGAATGAAAATGGATTTCACATTAAGCAAAAAGCATGAAATGGCTAGACAGCTCTTTAAAGAGTTCGCTGAAAACGAAGTTAAACCTCTTGCTCAGGAGGTTGACGAGACAGAACATTTTCCAGAAGAAACCGTTGCAAAAATGCAAAAATTAGGTTTCATGGGAATTCCTGTGCCAAAAGAATATGGCGGACAGGGCTGTGATCCTTTAACATACATTATGTGTGTTGAAGAGTTATCTAAAGTTTGTGGTACAACAGGTGTTATTGTATCCGCACATACATCATTGTGTGCAGATCCAATTCTTACTTACGGTACTGAAGAACAGAAACAGAAATATCTTGTTCCACTTGCAAAGGGTGAAAAGTTAGGTGCTTTCGGTCTTACAGAGCCAGGTGCTGGTACTGACGCTCAGGGTGTTCAGACAAAGGCTGTTTTAGATGGTGACGAATGGGTATTAAACGGATCTAAATGTTTCATCACTAACGGTTCTTATGCTGATTACTATATTATCATCGCTATCACAAGTGTTGATACAGATGCAAGAGGAAGAAAGAAAAAGAAATTCTCCGCATTTATCGTAGAAAAAGGAACTCCAGGATTTACATTTGGTACAAAAGAAAAGAAAATGGGTATCCGTGGTTCAGCTACATATGAATTGATTTTCCAGGATTGTCGTATTCCTAAAGAAAATCTTCTTGGACCTATGGGCAAAGGTTTCGCAATCGCTATGCACACATTAGATGGTGGACGTATCGGTATTGCAGCTCAGGCTCTTGGTATCGCAGAAGGTGCTTTAGATGCTACAATTGCTTATGTTAAAGAAAGAAAACAGTTTGGCAGAGCAATTGCTGCACAGCAGAATACACAGTTCCAGCTTGCTAATATGGCTACACAGGTAGAAGCTGCTAAGTTACTTGTTTATAAAGCAGCAATGGCAAAAGCAACACAGAGAGTATACTCCGTAGAAGCAGCAAAAGCTAAATTATTTGCAGCAGAAACAGCTATGGATGTAACAACTAAGTGTGTTCAGTTACTTGGTGGTTATGGTTACATCAGAGAGTACGACGTAGAACGTATGATGCGTGACGCTAAGATCACAGAAATCTACGAAGGAACATCAGAAGTTCAGCGTATGGTTATTTCTGGTAACTTATTGAAATAAGGAGGGAAAATACTGTGAAAATCGTAGTATGTGTTAAACAGGTACCTGATACAAAAGGTGGAGTTAAGTTTAAACCAGACGGAACTCTTGATAGAGCAGCTATGCTTACTATCATGAATCCAGATGATAAGGCAGGTCTTGAAGCTGCCCTTAGAATAAAAGATGAAACAGGCGCAGAAGTAACAGTAGTTACTATGGGTCTTCCAAAAGCAGAAGAAGTTCTGCGTGAAGCTATGGCAATGGGTGCTGACAAGGGTATCCTTGTAACAGACCGTGTTTTAGGTGGAGCTGATACATGGGCAACATCTACAACAATCGCTGGAGCACTTAGAAATATTGATTATGATTTAATCATCACAGGTCGTCAGGCTATCGATGGTGATACTGCTCAGGTAGGACCTCAGATTGCTGAACACTTAGATCTTCCTTTAATTTCCTATGCTCAGGATATCAAAGTTGAAGGTGACAGTGTAATCGTTCAGAGACAGTATGACGACAGATATCATGTTTTAAAAGCTAAAATGCCATGTGTTATCACAGCACTTTCCGAATTAAATGAGCCACGTTATATGACTCCAGGCGGAATCTTTGATGCATATGATGCAGAAATTACTACATGGGGAAGAAAAGACCTTAAAGATGTTGATGACAGCAACTTAGGTCTTGCAGGTTCTCCAACTCAGATCGCAAAAGCTTCTGATAAAGTACGTAAAGGTAAAGGTGTCATGATGACAGCTGAAACAGCAGAAGAAGGCGTTGAGTACATCATGGACAAACTGTTAACAAAGCATGTTATCTAATTGTAAAGGAAATGTGGTGAATAGAATGAATTTAGAACAATATAAAGGTGTATTTATCTATGCTCAGCAGGTTGACAATAAGATTGATGCCATTGCTTTAGAATTACTTGGAAAAGCAAATGACCTTGCTGCAGATTTAGGAACAGACGTAACAGCAGTTTTAATCGGTTCTGACGTAAAAGGCTTAGTTGATGAACTTGCTGAATACGGCGCAGATAAAGTTATCGTAGTTGATGACCCTGAATTAAAAGAATACAGAACAGAGCCATATACACATGCACTGGCATCTGTTATCAACGAATACAAACCGGACATTCTTCTGGTTGGAGCAACAGCAATCGGTCGTGACTTAGGACCTCGTGTTTCTGCAAGAGTTGCAACAGGTCTTACAGCAGACTGTACTGTTCTTGAAATTGGTGAATTCAAAGCTCGTGGAGATAAAGAACCTCGTCAGGGTCAGTTATTAATGACTCGTCCTGCATTCGGTGGTAACACAATCGCTACAATCGCTTGTCCTAACCATCGTCCACAGATGGCTACAGTTCGTCCTGGTGTTATGCAGAAGAAAGAGCCTGTTGCAGGTGCAAAGGCAGAAGTTATTGAGTACAATCCAGGATTTACTCCAAATGACAAATATGTTGAGATTCTTGACATTGTAAAATCTGTTACAGAAACAGTTGATATCCAGGCTGCTAAGATTCTTGTATCTGGCGGACGTGGAGTTGGCTCTGCTGAGAACTTTGCATTATTAGACGATTTAGCAGAGGCACTTGGCGGAACAGTTTCCTGTTCTCGTGCAGTTGTTGATAATGGTTGGAAACCAAAAGATTTGCAGGTTGGCCAGACTGGTAAGACAGTTCGTCCTAATGTTTATTTTGCAATCGGTATTTCCGGAGCTATCCAGCACGTAGCTGGTATGGAAGAATCTGATATCATCATTGCTATCAATAAAGACCCAGATGCACCTATCTTTGATGTAGCTGATTACGGTATTGTTGGCGATGCATTAAAGATTGTTCCTAAGTTAACAGAGGCAATCAAAGCTCAGGTTAAATAATTTCAAATCATATCAGACTCATTAGATTATGTGAGTTACTGATTGAGGATTGAAACTTAGATTTTTTGTGGAAGTCTAGTATATGCATTCTCAGATGTTTTGTGTATTGACGATTCATTATTAAAAGAAGCATATAGGAGATTTGTGCTGAACTCTATAAAATGTATTTATGCAGGGAATCTTTTTGAAGATTCCCTGTTAAAGTGAGATAGTAGGACTACAGTTTATAACTGTGGTCTTTTTTACTTTCATTCAGTTGGCATAGCCCGCTACGCCGTCTTCATTCAGGAAAAATTCCCCACAAATTGTAACGCACATCTTGCAAAAGCATTTTTCAAACACGCTCTAGTATAGTATCCATTCAGTGTTTATGAATAATTATTTGATAGTTCACAATAAAAGATGCACGAAGTAAATTAGAAAAACTATATCCAATAATATTTTAGAAATTAGATAGATGCTATACTAGAGCGTGTTTGAAAAATCATTCCTACAATCTGCACGCCCCAATTTGCGCTATATTTTGCCTTCATTCAGTTGACGTAGCCCGCTACGCCGCCCTCATTCAGGTAAAATCTCCCACAAATTGGGGCGTGCAGATTGCAGGAATGATTTTTCAAACACGCTCTAGAGTTGTTAAATAAGCGAAAATAGAACAGCGAACTATCTACAGACATTTCATATCACAGCTCTTAAAATGCTTGATAGCATTTTAAAATTGCTCTGGACGTGTTTGTTGGATAGTTCGCTGTTTTATTTCCTTCTGGAAGAGAATAAATAGTGACTACTAGTTACTTTTTTGAAAGCTTACTTGTTGATATAATAAATTATATTACATATGGTACTTGTAGCAAATATTACAGGATAATTAAGGAACTTTTTTCTGAAAATGTGCTATAGTAACATTATACATGTAGTACTTTTATGCAATATTTTAAGGAGGGATTGCTATGAAAAATACTATTTTTAAATCATTTAAATTTACTTTTTCATTGATGCTTACGGTTATGCTATGTCTATCTTTCTCTACTATTACTAATGCCGCATCTGTAAAAGATATTCCTGTCAAGAAAACAATATCTGCAGATATTACCGGGGATGGAAAAGCGGATAAAATTCTTATCACAACTACTATGGACGATGATTTCCGCGTAAAAAAACTTAAAGTTACGGTAAATAAGAAAACGGCTTTTAGTAAAAATTGTACTGACAGCGGAATTAATTATATCACCGCTAAATATGCCAAAATGACAAACAAAAATGAGTTTATTCAATTAATGGGTATTGGCGATAACGATTACATTGTATTTAACCAAATTTACAAATATAACAATACATCTAAAAAGCTGTATTCTGTAAGTAAACTAGACAATACCGCCTGTGAGATTGTATCTGCCAAGAAAAACCGTCTGACTCTTCATCACGGAGAACAGCCTGCTGAAACAGGATGGCTTACCTGGAAAATGTCTTATAAGTTCCGTAATAATAAACTCGTTTTGACAAATGCTACTACTTCTACCGTAAAAAGCACAATCGGTTACAGCAGAAAAGACTCTTACAGTAAGTTATTCCGCAAAAATATTTTTGTAACAGCAAAAAAATTAAGGTTTTATAACGGAAAGAAACTTGCCTTTACTGTTCCAAAGGGTAAACAGGTTACTCTGAAAAAACTCACACTGTCCAAAGGTAATATTTACCTTCAGTTCCAGTATGGAAAGAAAACTGGCTGGATTAGCGTCAACAATAAAAATTACGACTTTGAATCACCGTACTTTAAAAAAGTAAACAGCAGATTGGCTGGATAGATTTTGAGTTGCCTCAGGAAGGATGCCCCCCTGAGAATGAAAAAATCCTTATTTGTGGCCTCGGAGCAAGTATTGGATACAAGCGAGTAGAGCAAGTATTCAACACGCCGCGACTAAAGTCACAAATAAGGATTTTTTCATTCTCAAAGAGCTGTGCTTTGGCAGTTGGAGCAAATCAAATCATCACAAAGCTCTGATAATCAAAATTCATACTTACGAAGTTCACAATTCTTAATTCCAAAGCCTGCGAATTCTTCGTTGCTCATATCCCGGACATAAGACTCGATTGCTCTTGAGATTCCATTATGCGCTACTAACAGATACACTTTGTCTTCTTTTTTTATATCATCAAGAAGATTATAGATTCTCTGGCAAAGCTGTAACATAGATTCACCGCCTTCATAACGGCACACAAAATCTTGTTTCGCTCTTTTGAATTCTTCACCATTTCTTGGAGTTGATTCATATTTTCCAAAATTCTGTTCTTTTAATCGAAGTTCTTCTCTCGCCGGAATTCCCGTTACTTCTGAAATATGTTTTGCTGTATCGGCAGCACGCATTAAAGGAGAATATAAAATCTCATCAATCTTAATTCCTTCTTTTAAAATTCTCTCACCTAGTTCCGCCGCCTGCTGATGCCCTAAATCTGTCAGTGCGATGTCTGTTGCACCACAAATTTTATTCTCCACATTCCATACGGTCTGTCCGTGTCTTGTAAAATAAAAATATTTTGCCATAATGCCTCCTGTAAGATGTTCTTTTTACATTATACTCCTGGCGAAATAACATGACAATAATGATTTGTGGGTTCTGTTTATGGTCAGCTCAGGAAATCAGTTAGAACATTGAAGAAAAAATGGGTGTTATTTTTTTCTAAAAATCAATTTTATCAGCCTGTTTCTTGCATAAATATGCTCCTTTATCCCAATTTTTCTTTCAATTCGCACAACTTTTCTGTGCCAACATGCGGACATTTTTATTTTTCTTTGTCTATATTTTAGCTATATAAATTTATTTTGAATATTTTTTTCATTTTTTCATCTTTTTTATTAATTTGCCTAAAACTATTGCTATTTTTTATACAAATGCAGGCTATATCATGTTGTGTTTCATTTTTATTTTTTTATTTGTCAAAAATCAGATAATTTTTTCTTTAAACAAATTCAACTGGAAATCCGCTATTTTAAAGGATATAAAGAGATTGTTTATTATTTATCAGATAATAAAGTTAAAAGATATTTATTTAACATAGTTGTCAGAATATTAACAGATTTGTGTATTGATTTTAGTACAATTTTCTGTTATCATACAGTCATGCGATTCGTAAAATAAAGAAAATGAAATTGAAAAAGAATAAGAAGATAAAAAAGTAATTCGGATATCCAATTATAGACGAACAGAAGGGAGTATATATTATGGGATTTTTAAAAGGGAAAACAGCGATTATCACAGGTGGCGGTCGTGCCGTATTAAGTGACGGAAGTTGCGGTTCTATTGGATATGGTATTGCAACGGCTTACGCAAAAGAGGGGGCAAACCTCGTGATTACCGGACGAAATCTGCAGAAATTAGAAGATGCGAAAGAAGAGTTAGAAAGACTCTATGGCATTCAGGTACTTCCAGTGCAGGCAGATGTTAATGCAGAAACAGACAATGAAGCCGCTGTTGCAAATGTAGTAAAACAGGCTATTGACACTTTCGGACGAATTGATGTTTTAATTAATAATGCACAGGCTTCTGCTTCTGGTGTCAGTCTTGCGGACCACACAACAGAACAGTTCAATCTCGCATTATATTCTGGATTATATGCCGTATTCTATTACATGAAAGCATGCTATCCATATTTAAAAGAAACAAAGGGATCTGTTATTAATTTTGCTTCCGGCGCTGGCCTATTCGGAAATTACGGTCAATGTGCTTACGCCGCTGCCAAAGAAGGAATACGTGGACTTTCCCGTGTAGCCGCTACAGAATGGGGCGCAGACGGAATCAACGTTAACGTTGTTTGTCCCCTTGCCTGGACTGCTCAGCTTGAAAACTTTGAAAAAGCTTATCCAGAAGCATTCAAAGCAAATGTTAAGATGCCGCCAGCAGGTCATTATGGAGATGTAGAAAAAGAAATCGGTCGCGCCTGTGTACAGCTTGCTTCTCCAGATTTCAAATATATGAACGGAGAGACAATCACATTAGAAGGTGGAATGGGACAGAGACCATAAAGCACTATATATTATTTTCTCTTTCAAATAAAACTATCTCAACAAAAAAGCACCGAAAATCTATCGTTTAAGTAGATTTCCGATGCTTTTGCTGATATAATTTTCAAAATTTTATTAAGCTCCTTCGTACAAAATCTCACTTCTTGATTACTTTGATTTACTAAATATTCACGGAGTCCTCAGAGCCTTTATTTATGCGGTTTTAGAATCGAGGCGACGGGACTCGAACCCACGGCCTCTGCGTCCCGAACTTTGTTAAGGTCGCTGCATCTGAGTCCTTCTAATTGCCTCTGATTGCTTCTAAATCCTTTATTTATGCGGCTTTTGAGCATTCATCATTTAAAAGCCGCATAAATAAAGAATATCATTTCGTGACACATTTGTTAGTGCAATGTTAGTGCAAACATATATCAGAAGGGTATGCTATACTTCTATCTGAGCAATGATTATCTTCCTGTAACAGATATCGGTTTTAAATAGAAAAGTTCAGAATTACTATCAAAATACTCTACCTCTGCAATAATATTTACGTTCGTTCCTACACTTACAGTATCTAAATCCGTGTTTAAATCATAATAATTCACATCTTCAAACTTAAAAGCAGGTCCAACTTGATGATCTGGGTCATAATCACTAGCACTTACAAGGTAATCAAATCTTGTTTTATATTTTCCATGTGGTGCACAATTATCAATTCTTCCAGCAAATTCAATAGTTCGTCCTTCATATTTACTTGCAAAAGATGAATAAGACGGATCATTTGAAGCCTTATTCGAAAGGATGTCAGCCAATTCCGGGCAATTATCTACAGTTAAAGTCTCCTGTTGTTCTTTATCCTCTGTTGTTTCTTCCTCTGCTGTTTTCTCCTCCATCTTTTTAGAAGGATCATTCTCCTCTTTCATATGATAAGTAACAATAACTTTTGCATCTGAACTAAAAATGTCTCCTCTTGTAAAGGTATCATTTCCATCAATTGTAACTGATTCTAATTCCCCTTCCTTAGTTATGCCAAATCTAATATCATATAAAATATTTTCTTTAATATTTGTGAATCCCATTTTTTGTAATTCAGATATTACCTTTTTATAGTTTTCTCCAGATGTATTATAATCTTCAGCAGATTTTGTTACTTTAACTTGTCCTTCTTTAAGCTCTATTTTATAATCTACATATTTCTTAGAAACTTTTATATCATTGCTTTCACATTTTATCTGATATTCTGCTTCTAGGTCATTTTTGACATCTATCTTAATTTTCCCATTGATTTTATCGGCTTCATCATCTTCTTTATCATTTTTTACAAAAGAAATCTCATGTTCCCCCATAGAAAGTTCTTTTTCAATATCATCTGATTTTCCATGTTTTAACGTTTCTTGTAAAGAATCATCTATATATACATCAACATCATATGTATTTAATAACAGATTACCTGGAAAATTAATATGAAGTTTTACATGATAATCTACTAAAGTGTGATATTTAATGACCACTTTTGATTTTTTAGTAAATGCAGTCTTCTGTGTATAATTAGAAGAACCGTCTACCGTTATTGATTCTACCGTTCCATCTGCAATCTCAGAATCAGCGTCAATATCTTTAATTTGTTCGGTAGTAATATTAGAAAAACCTGCATCTATGAATTCTCTATATGCATCTTGATAATTGTTACCAATATATACATTTGGAGTATTTGGAGCAAATATATTAGCAACTTTCTTTTCTTTTTTCCCTCCACATGCTAATAGTGACAAAGCAATAATAATTGACAATATACTCAATAATAGTTTTTTCATTATTTTCATCTCCTTTAGCTCTTGTAACCCTAACTTATCACAACCCAATTTATAATCATTAAATTGATTATAACTATATTATTTTATCGACTACTTTACTAGATTATATGCTTTTTATTAGAATTGAATGAAAATTAATAAAAATATGCCAATACAAAAATGGAGCTGTCGGTAAATAACGTTTTTTAGAGCTGACAGCCCCTTTGTTGGCGTCAAAATCACTGCCAGTTGTTATCTGTATAAACGTCTGTGCCGGTATAGTCACCGGTGTCAGCATAATCCGACGGGAATGTTTCTTCCTCTGTAGGATAATCAAACTCTGTATCATCTTCCGTTCCATCGTCACTGTCGCTGGTATCTGTATCCGAAGTATCGTAATCGCTGGAAGAATCATCTTCGATCACATTATCCTCTGTATTATCAGTTGTGCTGTCGTCATAAGAAGGATCGTAAGTAGTATCGCCTGAAGAATCAGAGTCAGAAGTATCTGTACTGGTATCATCAGAGCCGAAATCATCGTAACTGTTATCTTCATAGTCATAATTGCTGTCTTCTGTATAGACAGTGAAGCCAGCATCTTCGGCTTCGCTCTGAGCCTGTGCTTCAGCATCAGCAGCAGTCTCCGGAGCTTCTTTGAAAGTCTTTCGTGCTTTGGCTACAGTGGTATCCTTGGGAACTACAGCGGTGATCATAAGCATGGCACAACAAAACAGTGCGATAACCCCGGCAATTCTTAATTCATCTTTGTATCTCATAATAATAAATCCTCTTTTTTATTAAATGTAGTTTGATTTTTTATAAGTATAACATGTTCTGAGAGAAATTTGTATTTTGAATTATAAAAAAAGGTGTTATACTAAAATAGATGGATAAGATTTAATGGAGTGAGGAAAATGAAAAATAATAAATACGAAATTGATATGTGCAATGGAACGTTGATGGACAAACTGATATCCTTTTCATTGCCATTAATGTTGTCTGGAATCCTGCAGCTTCTATTTAATGCAGTAGACATCATTGTGGTGGGAAGATTTACCGGGAGTCAGGCATTGGCAGCAGTTGGTTCTACCACAGCGCTGATCAATATTTTTACCAATCTGTTTATTGGGATCTCTCTGGGTGCGAACGTTCTGGCAGCACGTTTTTATGCTTCTGGCAAAGAGAAAGAAATGTCAGAGACAGTACATACATCTATTACCCTGGCACTGATCAGTGGACTTGTTATGGCACTGGCAGGAGTATTGCTTGCAAGATTCGCACTGAATCTTATGGGAACTCCGAATGATGTAATTGACCAGTCTGTTCTTTATATGAGGATTTATTTTCTGGGAATGCCTTTCTTTATGCTTTATAACTATGGAGCTGCCATATTAAGGGCAGTAGGGGATACCAAAAGACCATTGTTTTTCCTGGTGATCTCAGGTATGACCAATGCAGTTCTGAACCTTGTACTGGTTATTGTGTTTCATATGGGAGTGGCAGGTGTAGCCATAGGAACTATTGTGTCTCAGCTGATCTCCAGTATTCTGGTGCTTCGCTGTCTCTACACTTCCAATACCAGTTACCGGCTGTATTTTTCAAAATTAGGAATCAAAACACAGTATCTGAAGCAGATCTTCCAGGTAGGAATACCGGCAGGTATCCAGAGTACAGTGATCAACCTGTCCAATGCCCTTTTGCAGTCTTCTGTAAACTCTTTTGGTTCTGTGGCAATGGCAGGATATACTGCTGCCAATAATATTTTTGGCTTTCTCTATATGTCTGTCAATGCAGTCACCCAGTCCTGTATGAGTTTCACCAGTCAGAACTATGGAGTAAAGAAACTGAAAAGAATGGACAGAGTACTTCTGGACTGTATGATCCTTTCTGTCGGTGTGGCACTGACCCTTGGCTGTGGAGCGTATTTCTTTGGACCGGAACTTCTGAAGATCTACACCAGTGATGCAGATGTAATCCGCTGTGGCGTGGAAGTCCTTGCCTTTACTACAGTACCATATTTCTGTTGTGGTATTATGGATCTGCTCCCGGGAGCCCTCCGGGGAATGGGATATTCCGGAGTACCTATGATTCTTTCGATTATCGGTACCGTAGGAACCAGGATTGTGTGGATCTTCGGACTTTTCCCTGCACACAGGTCTTTGAGTTTCCTGTTTATTTCCTATCCGGTATCCTGGATCCTTACGATCCTCATGCAGGCAGTGTGCTTCTGCTTCGTAAGAAAACATGTGCATCAGTCAATGAACCGGGATCTGGCATAAGCTTTTGTTATATTTAATATACAAGAGATGAAATTTACATTTTATAACGATGCTTTTATAATAGGGCACAAAAGGAGGCTTTATTATGAGCACGATTTTTCCAAGGGAAGAAAAAGCAGAACAGATATTTGATGAGATTCTCAAAAACCCTCATGCATGCGAACGTTTAAAAGATACGTTTTTTGAAGCAATTCCATCAGCGGAAGAAAGTGAAGGTGCAGGAACAGACATTCCGGGAACTGTTTTTGCGGCAGCTCTATTTACTGCATACGAAAATAAAGATCTGTCTGCATTTATGATGGCAGTCTGCAACAGCAGTGTATTTGATCTTCTGCGAAATTCGTTTCTAATTTCGATACGTTTTAATGATAAGGGTGTGGAAAATCCCATATTTCTTACGGACGAAAATGGAGATCTGTTGTCTGGGTCACATCAGCATGCCTGTGCGAAAAAATACAAAATGTTTCATAAGCTGTATGAACAGCAGGATGAGATACCGGATTATCATATGTACATGGCGGACGGATTTCGGGAAAAACATGGTTATAATGAGAAGGGGGAGATTGAGACATTCAGAATTTCAGAACACACAGGAATTCTTATGCTTTTTGAATTTCCGGAATCTGTTACACTGGAGATTAACGAAGAGAGATCTTATGCCATTATATGGAAATATCTGATGAAATTACAGGAACAGCTGCCCCGGGCATTAATGTATTATGGAAGACGTGATGAGAACGGAGTTGAAAAAAACACCAGCAAACTTGGAATTTTTCTTCCGTTCTGCCATTTTGAACATGAAATGAAAAAAACAGTTGAGCTTGCCAACGGTATCGGTCTTGGATGTCGTGAGGCAATCCTGGCAGAAATAAAGGCTCTGAAAAATGATCCTAAAAACAAAACAGCCGGGGTGTGAATAAAATGCAGCAATTAATAAGAAAAAACCATATGGATATATCTTGGCATGAATATACAGATGAAGATGGCGCCAATGTTCCTGTTACGCAGGCAAGTCTTACAGAAAAGGCATCCATTATTGGACGAGTTGGGATTATGTTACTTTCCTGTGGAACTGGTGCCTGGCGGGTCAGAAGTTCTATGAATACACTTGCTGAAATTATGGGAATTACCTGTACAGCAGATATAGGTCTGATGTCCATAGAGTATACCTGTTTTGATGGTCAGGATGGCTTTTCCCAATCTCTTTGTCTGACCAATACAGGAGTAAATACATCAAAATTAAATCGGCTGGAGCATTTTATCCAGGAATTTGAAGTTGACGGAAAAGATATGTCAGGTGAGGAATTACATGTACTGCTTGATAACATAGAAAAAATTCATGGACTGTACTCACCGATTGCACTTGGTTTTGCGGCTGCTCTGGCCTGCGGCGGATTTACTTTCCTGCTTGGTGGAGGCCCCATTGAAATGTTCTGCGCTTTTATAGGTGCAGGAATTGGAAATTTTCTTCGTTGTAAACTGAGTAAACATCATTTTACTTTATTTTTGTGTATTGTGTCTTCTGTATCACTTGCATGTCTTGTTTATGCGGGACTTCTCAAAATTGGTGAGATGCTGTTTGGGATTTCCATCCAGCACGAGTCAGGGTATATCTGTGCGATGTTGTTTATTATCCCGGGTTTTCCATTTATTACCAGTGGAATTGACCTTGCCAAATTGGATATGCGGTCCGGGACAGAGCGACTGATGTATGCATTGATTGTGATTTTGGTAGCAACCATGGCGGCCTGGCTTATGGCATTAATCCTTCATTTGCAGCCAGTTGATTTCCTGAAAATATCTTTACCAGTTGGAGCCTGGATTTTACTTCGTCTTATTACAAGTTTTTGTGGGGTATTTGGATTTTCAATTATGTTTAACATCAACAGCAAGAATATCTAACCGAACAGAACGTCCCTGCAAATTTTTAACATCATATTGCCCCTGTACTTTTTTTACTTTCAAATCACTACGTTTCAAAATAATTTGTAATAAAAATTCTGCACAATCCTTATCCTCAAATACTTTGCTCATAAAATCATCATCCAACAGGCGAAATCCCTGAATACGCTTTAAGTCTGCCTGACGTTTCTTTACAATCTGTGGCTCAAATGTTGATTTACGGTCCTGCGGAACATCGATATCCATGCTGCCATAGCTGCTGTTTACTCGCTTTGATTTATATCCATTGCGGTAATCATCGCTATCAGATTGTTCAGATTTTTGGTAACCAAGATGGTCATCCATTTCAGCTTCCATCATTTCTTTGATGGTCCCGCCTAAAAGATCTTTCAATGCATCCTGGATATCTTCAGCTGTCTGAATATCATATTCCTCCAAAAGCTGATGAATGATGTTCCGTTTTCCTTCTGTCATTTGTACCCTGTGTACAGGTTTCTTTTGTCTTGCCATAATAAAAGGCCCTCCTATGATTCTATTTTATCATAGAAGAACCTTCTAAATACTATTTTACAAAAAAAGTTTCACACTCTCACCACAACGGAAGAGACTGTTTCAAGTTTTGTGTAAACGGAAAAATGTATTTTTACCACTTGATGTAAAAAACAAAAACACCGAAAACCCACTGTTTAAACAAATTTCCGGTGTTAGTGCAATGTTAGTGCAAACATATACTCGAAGGGTATGCTATATCTCTAATATAAAGATATTTAATGAGATAATAGAGCAAAAAGAAAATATTAAAGATAGTGGCCCGGAATTGTTTTCTTCTAATATAGATGAAATTGCACTAAAAATCGCAGTAGTTTTATTGGAAATAGCGATGGGGCAATAAAGTTATGCCGCTTTTTTAGAATATATGTCATATATACAAAATGATATACCAACTATACTCTCTGTTGAAAGATTACTTATTACTTATTTAGATTTAGAGGATACAATTCAATTTCCTAAAAATATAGAAATTATTGTTTTACAGAATATTTTACAGTGGTTAAGAGAGGATTCTCTTGAAGTACGTTTTGCAGCTACAAAACTTCTATTTAGGCTTATAAGAAATCCAGAAAATTCAGAACTTATTAACCAGAAAATTGTAGAGTTAGTTAATACCGATTGTGTTTATATTAAGAATCTTATCATAAGACAAATGTATAGAGCAAATGGTATTTCTGGTAAAACACAAGATTATATAATTTCAAAATGTAAAAATGATTCCTGTTTTGTGGTAAGGATGGCATGTAAGGAAGTGCAAGATAATTATAAAATACAATATAATACTACCGTATAGTAAAATAAATCCAGCAGTATATATTTCTGCTGGATTTATTCTGAGAAACATTTATATTACATAATATATTTATAAGATAATCAATATAATAATGGAGAAATATTTTCTATTAGATTATTTTTAAATTCATTAATCAAAACTTTGCGGAATTTGAACTTTGGCAGTGGATTAGGCACAGTTTCTGTATAAGTTGTAAAATCTGCTTTGTCTTTCAGATTGTTTTCTCCGGAAAGATGACCTTCTTGATAATTAAATACCTCATATTTTACAGCTTCAGGATCTATAAACCATTTTTTTGCAAATGCATCTACTTCTTTATTAATAGCTTCATAGCGCATTTGATTAATAATGATAGAAATGTCCTTTCCAATATAGCTTTCTGGATTCTTCGCAATTTCATCTACGATTTGATATAGTAATTCTGCGAGTTTTGGTTTAGCTTCTGCGAATTCATTTATCATCTGTCGTATCAGATTTATTTTGATTTCAAAATCAGCTTCATTATAATTATCTTTTGTCTGGTCTAAAGATTCTACAACACCCTGCAGTAGCTCAACAATATATTCAAAGTCTATACGCAGTTTGTTGTATGCAATCAAGTCATAATCATCTAATACAGGGGCTTCAGATGAAGATTCTTCTGGCTCTTTCTTCAGTTCTTCCATGACATTATTATACATAGCAGCATAATCTTCATATTCTTCTTCTGAAAAGTCAAATTTAGGTAAAATGTCTTCTGTATAATTAGAAAATGCCTTTAAATGGGCTAAACTGTTATCTAAAGCGCGAAATAGATGGATAAACGCTTTCTTTTGCTTCCTTGATAAAGCAGCAATATCTTCAGGTGTTTTAGCCAATTCATGAATTGTCTTTACTGCAATTACGAAATTTTCTCGAATAGTATTCCAGTCTTCAGTGACCGGTTTTCCCTCACCACCTCTGGAATAAAGTTTTAATGCGTCATTTATTTTTTCTTTATACTTATCTGGCGACTGGAAGGTTACAATTTGTCCAAATTGTTTATTTGGTTCGAGTAATCGGTTAGTTCGTGAAAAAGCCTGGATAAGATTCTGAGGATTAAGGGGTTGTCTATCCATAAATAATGTAGAAAGACATGGAGCATTGAATCCAGTAAGTAATCTATCTACTACAATGACTAAATCGAGTTGTTCATTTCTGGAAAGGTATTTACTTTTTTTACGTGCCAGCCGGTCATTGAGATTATTATTGTAAGCCTGTATTCCGTCGATAGTGTAGTTTGTACCAAACATTTCATTGTAATCCAACAAAGATTGTTTCATTTTCTCTTGATTTACTTGGGATGCTTCTTCATTTTCTGTTACGGAATAAGTGATTGCAAATTTGGGGAAATCAGGCATGGCCTTATGAATTTCCTCATTGATCTTCAACGTATCGTTTCCCTCTTTTACTTTTTTCAGTAAATCATAATAATGCTGTGCCTTTTGAATGGAATTAACTGTTAGCATACCTTCATAAGTTTTACCTTTGCTATTTTGCATTCCTAGTTTGGTATAGGATTTATTTAAAATAACATCCAAGACTTCTCTCATGTGAGTTTCACTTTCAAATACAGACTCATCTAAATTCTTATTTCTTGGGCCAAGATTTTCTACCATAAATCCAAGAACAGCTTCATCATGAATAGCTTCCTTTATAGTATAGGAATGGAGACATTCTCCATAGAGTTGTTCGGTTGTTTGAGGAAGGTCACCTGCTTGTTCATATTTGTTTTCTTCAAATATAGGGGTGCCAGTAAAGCCATACCATAAAGAGTTTATAAAAAAGCGTTCTATTTTACGTTTTGTTTTAGGAGTAACTGTGCGGTGGCATTCGTCAACGACAAAAGCTACTTTAAGTTTCCGTATTTTATCAAACTTTTTATTATTTTCTTTTTCGCTTTTACTTAATAATATCTGTATCTTCTGGCGGGTGGTAACAATTAACTGTTGCTTTCTATCAGCGAGCTTTTCAATCAGTGTGTCAACACGATCTGTATCATCTACGGTAATTGTATCGTGTTTTGCGAAAGATTTAAAATCAATAGTAGTCTGTGTATCCAAATCCTTCCGGTCAATTAAAAAGATAGTTTTTTCAATGGAAGGAATATCCATTAATAGATTTCTGGCAGCCTTATAAAAAGTCATTGTTTTTCCAGAGCCGGTGGTATGCCATATAAAACCAGATTTGCCCTGTTTAGATGCAGTACGCATCGCCTCAATCGCATGAATCTGATAAGGACGCAATAGCATTAGTTTTTGAGAATCCGTATGCGTATAAAAAAAAGAAAGAAAAAAGAATGCCAGTCAGTTTTACAATATGTT
>OLOI01001382.1_pt1 | contig 20925 bp, 17 predicted proteins | sample 1672131 | NCBI WGS metagenome assembly OLOI01 (sample SAMEA3136651, study PRJEB25190) | human gut metagenome
AAAGTGCCGGGCGGATCTCATCCGCCCGGCACTTTTTATTTTGTCCTATTTTTTATTGGTTTCCGCCCGGCTGCTTTACCCAGGTTTCAGTCTCTCCTGCGATATTGGCAACATGCGGATGCGACGCCTCAACGACATCGGCATCGTACCATGCCCCGTCCCCGTTTGCAACATCGGAAAACAGGTTTCTCGCCTCTGCAAGATCCGACCAATTTGCCGTATCTGCCGTTCTCCCCGTTGCACGGTTGACAATGGCGACTACCTCGGCACGGCTGATTGGATTCTCACTGCGGAAGGTGCCGTCCTCATAGCCGTTGATCCAGCCGACACGGTTTGCATACACGATGTCTCCGTATGCCCAATGCTCTCTTGTGACATCGGTGTACGGCGCCTCACCGTCACCGTTTTTCTCCACGGTGTCAAACAACCCGTAAAAACGTACCGTCATTGCCACAAATTCCGCACGGCTGATCGTACGCTCCGGGCAGAAACGATTGTCCTCATACCCGGCAACAACGCCGTACTTTTCAAGATAGCCGACATACGGCGCGTACCACTGACTCGCGTCCACATCTGTAAAGTTGGATGCCGCTGTGGGTTCTTCTCCCTTTCTTGCCGCAATCTGTCTTGCAAAGACGGCCGCCGCCTCCGCACGGGTCAGGTTGTTGTCGGGGCGGAAGGTATCATCGTCATAACCAAAGAGGTATGCGCTGTGTTCGGAAAGCCGAATCACAAACTTGCCGTCCACATCGGTGCTGCCCTGCACCGCGCGACCCGTTTTATCCTTGACGATGACCGTAACATCCTTTTGGGCAATATCCTTACGGTCGGTAATCCGAACGGTGTAATACGCGCCGCCGACCAGCTCGTTACCGTCTGAAAGGGTTACGGTGATGACGCCGTTTGGATCCTTGGACATCGATACAGGGATCGTCTCACCGTTTCGTCCGCTTGCGATAACCTTTTCCGTCACGGTATTGAGACGGCTGCCGCCGCCACCGCCGCTGCCGCCGGAGGAATTGCTCTTCCAGTTTGCGGTAACGGTCACATCGCCGCTTGGCATCACAAAGGTGGTCTCTGCGCTTTTGGCATCGGCAAACGTAATGTTATTTTCCGAACTCCAGCCCGTAAACGTGTAGCCTGCGCGCGTACCGGCCTTGACGGTTACCGTCTCGTTTTCCATATACTCGCCGCTGCCGCTGTCCTCTGCGTAGCTTTGGTTTACGGTGACCGTGCCGGTCAGCTTTTTGGTAATGAATGCGAGCTTGGACGCGGACACATTTTCGGCCGAATCGACGGCGTAGAGCATCATGCTGTCCTGATCGGTTCCTTCTTCTAACGTCTCGCGGACGCTGAATGTTCCGTCACTGCCGGCAAAGACCGTCTTTTCGGTCACATTGCCCAATTCCTCATCATAAATCTCATATTTTACCGCGCTGCCCGCATCGGCCATACCCGTGATTTCATATTCTCCGGAATCCTTATCCGCGTAGAAAAAGTCGGACGATAACGTCAGTACCGGCGGTTCCTTATCAAGGCTCAGCAGCAGATATTCACTGGTAACATCCTTGCCTGAAATGCCGTCAATCTTTAGCATGAGCGTCCCCGTAAAGTCGGGAATCACATAGCCGTCCGGTGCCGCAGGGATTTCGGCATTGGTGTCCATCCGCGTAACACGGAATGCTTCCGCATTCTCCGCAGTGACGCGCAGGGTACCGCCGGCCGCGCCGAGCTGGCTCTGATAAACACCGCTTTCATCGGGTTTGCACAAAACGTCGTTCACATAGATGGAAAGCTGCAGCGGCTCGTATTTCGGCAAGTACACGCCGACAGATTCCGTCTCGCTGCTGTAATACTTTCCGCCGTCCTCCTCTTTATAGGCGCTGATGCCGATCTTATAAGTCTGATCCGCAAGCAGGTTCGATGCCGCAACCGCTGCGGCGGTTTCACCGTTTTCTGCGACCTCGACAGCGTTTCCGCCCACTGTGAGCGCCATATCGATGCTGTCCGCATCCTTTTCCAGGTCATAGCCGTAGCCGGTGTCAACCCAGCCCTCGTTTTCCTGCCGGTACACCTTGATGCGGTAGCCGTCTGCGTCCTCTACCTTCTCCCACTCGGCGTGCATTACCTCGTTGCCGGCCGTCTCAAAGGAGACATGCGCCGGAGATGACGGCTGCATGGTGTTGGTATAGCTGATCCGATCGGAAAACGCCTGCTGATCGATGGCAACCATCGCGTTCTCCATCACGCCGTCCTCATTAATGTCTGCCTGTCTTTCGGTCATCAGGTAGGTGGTAACATAATATTCTCCGCTGGGCGCCAGAACGCCGGAGGTCGGAACGGAAACGTGAACGTCCGTGAGGTCGCTCAGTTCCTGCTCGTCAAACAGATAATCGGCGCCGCCCTCTTCCTTTGCAAGATAGGTGCGGATCACATATTTGCTGCCCTCTTCCGCATACTTCACCGCGCCGTCTACGTTTGATCCGTCAAAGGTAAGATTTAACCGTTCAAACGGCGTCACTGCCGCCTCTTCATGCGCAAAGGCAAGACTTCCGGCGCTGATGCGATAATCTCCGCCGTTTGCAGGCCGCAGCAATACCACACGGTACGGCGTGCCGTCGGTGCGTTCCATCACATCGGTGACTGCATTGATATCCGCCGTGTCATCCATCTCACCGTCCACGCACCAATGCAGGGTATACCCCTCAACCGAAAGTGCGTCCTTGACTTCCTGTTCGGTGACCGCTTGATCAAAGGCAAGCAGAATATAAGGCGTCTCGTCACTGTTTGCTGTGACGGTGATTTCCGCTTGGTTGGACGCATCCGCCATAAGCGCAACCGGTGTGAGTCCGTTCTCGCTCTGTACCACCGGCGTTACGCCCTTATCTTCCCAATTCCAGTTACCAAGCTTTTTGGCGAGATCGATTTCTAAACCCCAGCCCGCGCCTTCTTTGAATTTTGTCTGTATGACACGGGGAATCAGCACCCATGCACGCGCGCCTAAGATCCTTCCGCGGCTCTCTGCCATTGCGCCAATGTATACATCTATATTACGAAACGCCTGCTGAAATCCCTCTTCCACGGAAACGCCGCGGATCGGAATGACCGTCTGGCCGCCGACAATCACGTTGACCGTCGCCTCGTGGAGCTTGATTCCGAAAATCAGTGTTTTCAAAACGCCTTTTACCGTACCGTTTGCGCCGACTGCAAGATACAGATTCTCCTTGCCGTTATCCAGTCCGCCGAAAGCACCGAGCTCAAGCAGTGCGTCAACCTCAATCAGGTCTATTTCCTTGCTCGGCAGATTTAACGACATCTCCTTGGAACCGCCGAAAGAAAAGCCCTTATAGTTCTTGCCCTTATAATTCCGTTCCTGTCCGTTTAATTTCAGCGAATAACCAAAGCTGTCAATGATCTGCGTTGCCGCACCGGCACCCACAATATTCACGTCGGTCGCTTTTAATGAAACCTCACTCGGTCCTATCACAATGTTTCCCGTACCCTCAATCAAATGGAGATACGTGCCGGTCAGCGCACCGCGCAGCTTAATCGGCGGAATTGCAAAATAATCGCCGTTTACCGTTGCGACAAGGTCTTTAAACCCGGCGCCGCCGCCGTTTAACTGACCGATCGGAACCGGCGGAATCATCGGGATTCCGGGGCTTGCCTTTACATAAAACCATAATTCGTCCGGCATCAGCGCGCCCTTTTTGCTGCGCTCTAAGGCCAAAGAGGCCTCGGTCTCAAACAGGTCAAAGGCGTTAAGCTCCAGCGAAAACGCATAGCGTTCCTCACCGGCAAAGGTGTTAACCTCGCCCTCTACCTTCGCAAGCTCCAGATTCAAAAGCTTGGTCGTGTCAAAGCTGCCCTTTGCCTGTACGCCGTTTACTTTAAAATCATAGGTTTTTTTGCCGTTTCGATCCGTTCTTTCTTTCAGACCGTAGCCCAGCTTTTCCATCGAGAACGACGCACCGTCAAATACCGTCCGAAACCCGACAAGGCCGCCGAAAACAAGGTTGCCGCTCATATCCGCCTCTGCGTTTTCCAGCATTACCGATGCGTAAGGGATATCAATAAACACGATGGCATCGTTGCTTTCGGGGTCAATGGCAAACGAAAATCCCTTTTTCTTCATTTCGATGGACAGAGCGTCCTCCGCACCGGCCTTTGGCTGATAGAACTTAAACGAGGGTGCATTTAAATGTACGCCCTTTTGTCTGATGCTGCCGTCACGGCGTACGACAAACTCGCCGCCGTTTGCTGCGTCCCACGTTGCCGTGACCGCCGGAGAGAGCATGGCATAACCGCCGGTAAAGACAAACTCCGTACCGTTGACGCTTTCATAATCGCCGGTGATCTGGGCGATGGGCGACGCCTTATACTGCTTTTTTAATTTCTCCAGTGCGGCATCGTCCGCTACATATTCAACCACAAATTTGTCGTAAGACGGGAACACGGCAAGTCTCTTTGCCGAAAAAGAGGTTGAAATTTTGTCCGGCTCGGTCGGGACATCTTCTTCCAGCATCGCCAAATCCCGATATCCCCACATATAATGGCTCCAATTGCCGATCTCCTCGCTCTCGCCCGTTTTGTCAAACTGCGCGCCGATATAGTCCTGGCTCACAACATAAGAGGATCTGGGACGGTCGTTCGGATAGATGCTGACCTCCGGCGACATTGCAACCCGAAGCGGCTGATCCTCTCCGGTATATACCGTACCGCTTTTTTCATAATAATCGGAAAGCCCCACAAACGGCGTTGCCCACGTATAGCCGTCCGCATAGACCTCGGTCAGATAGATGCCGTCAAGGTCGCCCCAGGAGGAATAACCCTTGATAAAACGCGTGGCTGTAAAGTTATCCACCCGGCTTGTCACTACGGTTTCTTCCACGGATTTTTCGCCGTTTTCATGCACCGTTGTGCGGCTCATGCGCAGTGACGGACCGCCGGTGCGATCCATGATCTCATCGTGACCCATCCCGGAAAATCCCGACAGCATATAACTCCACCGACAAGTAAAATCGCGGTTAAATCCGTCCGGTAACCCATCGGGGATACCGATGGTATCTACCGTGGTTAAAACCCCCCAGGAGGACGCCTTTTCCGATGGATTGTCGGTAAGGCGCACCAGCTCGTGATAAACGGTAGTGTTCATCTTCAGTTCATAGCCGTCTTTGACGCCATCAATCCCGTACAGATAGGCAATAACCTCATATTCCGCGCGGATTCCGGCATTTTCGCCATTGGGCGTCCGATTGACAAACGATACGTTCTTTAAAAGAAGAACCGTTGCCTGCGGTATTTCCTCTCCGCGCTCGTAGGTAATAAACTCACAGCTTTGCATCTGCCACTGCTCTGAATTGCCCAATCCGTTTTTTTCAGCCAAGAGCGTCGGCTGCGTTGCAAGGTAACTCTGATAACCGTAGTTATAGAACATAAAGTTGATGTAGCCGTTTTTTAATCCAAGCAGTCTGCCCTCATCCAAGGTGAACGTTTCCGTTACTTCTCCGCCCGGACGGAAAATGTCGCCCGGATATGCAAAAATCTGCATCGGTGCAACGGAAAGCAGCATGCATAACACCAAAATTGCGGATAAAAACCTCTTTTTCATTTTTGATTCCTCCCTTTTCTTCCTTTCCTTTTTAAAATGACCAGTGTTAAAACGGTCGCAACCGTAAACGCAGCAACGGCAGTAAAGATGTACCCCCCAAGGCCGTCAATCAGCAAAATGGAGCCGTACGCGCCGGTTACGCTGCCGCTTTGGTACAGATCGGAAAACCGGTCAATCCAGTAGAGCAAGCCGATCAAAAGCAGCAGGCTTTCGACGGTAAGCCGCGTCAGCTTTCGCCCCCGGCGCTGCGCCTCTCTGTACTGCGCACGTTTCATCACCAATTCGATCCTGCGTTTGCAGTCAAGCATAAAACCACCCCCGTTTTTTCATATCTACTTATAAAGGTGTTTTATCTTCCAAAATTCCCCCCTAAAAAAGAAAAAAAGAGGTAAAAACCTCTTTAGAGATATTTTTTTAGGTGATGTTTTAATGCAATCTGTGCGCCGATCACGGTGATCGGGATCGCGTATCCGATTTGCTGCAAAGTGCCGTCCGTTTTCATCAGCATATTAAAAATTGCGTGAAACGTAATGCAAACGCAGAGCAGACCAAACAGCCCGGCCGCCTTAATCAGGGAAGAACGCTTTAAAAGCCTTAGCCCATAGCCGATCATAAAGGCACAGGCAATATGCATGGCGCCGGCCGAAAAGCCGCGGATCACAAGATGAAAAAGGTCGTTGGTGCCGTTTTCCAGCAGATAACAGATATTTTCAAACGTGGCAAAGCCGATCGCGATATGAAAGGCCGCCATGTTTCCCTCGCTCTCATCCGCCTCAAACACAAAAAGATAAAACAAAAGCGGCAGCAGCTTGACCGTCTCTTCGACCACCGGCGTGATCTCCATCACCGCGGCGGTGTTGTCCGCCTTGTATAAAACCATAAAAAACGTGTTCAGATATGCCGCAAGCACGCAGCACAAAAAACCGACCATGATAAAGATAAAATTTTTCCGGCTGCTTTTGCCGGAGCAAATGGCGGCAATCAAAAAAGGCGCGGCAAGACAGATAAAAATATTTTCGATGTTATAAGACATTGCCGCTTCCCCCTTTCGTCATTTAACGATCGATCCAAATCTATTTCGCGCACTTTGTTTTTGCCAAAAGATGCCGAACTTTCGTTTTCAGGCGGCCTTTGACGATTTTCTGTCGGCCGGCTGAACGCGCTGCGCAAGCATCATGGACAAAAGCGCCGGGTTGAGTACAAAGGTATCAACAATCATATAGGGATCCATCACCCCGGCGTCCGCCGTCAGATATGACGAAATCCAAAGCAGATATTCCGCCGCGTAAAAAAACAACGCCGCAGCACAGAAAATACCTTTTTGCCTCGCTCCGCTCTTTTTGGCAAAGCAAAGCTCTCTTGCGGCAAAATAGCCGCACATGCCAAGCGTTCCTCCCATGAGGATATTTTCAAAATAGCTGCCCCTTTGGCAAAAGATGATGCACATCAAAAGCGAAAACAGCGGAAAACACCACGGAAACACACCGGCCTTGCTATCACGCGCCGTCTCGGCATCCGACAGAATACGTATGATCAAAAAGACATAAGACGCCGTCCAGCTCAGCTCCGAAACGCAAAAAATACGCGGCGTAGACGAAAATAAAATCATATATAAAATCCAGTAAAAGAGACCGATCCCAAAGCTGACGTAAAACAGCGCAAGAAACATCCAGTCCCGGTTCTTTTCTCTGACCGCGGACACGGCGCAGCAGACGCCGCAGATGCACACGATCACAAGCTGGATAAAATTATCGGTGAGTTCTGTCATGCGTTTGCCCCTCCTTATTCTTATGATGGATCATATAGCAAAGGACGGTAAAAGAAATCCCCAAAAGAAACGCCAAAATCCCAACCACGGCGTATTCAAAAAAATGTCCGCCGGCAAAGATGCTTGCCGTATGGGAAAATCTTGCCGATACCGCAGCAAACAGCGCCGTTTTCTCGGCGGCAAAAAGGGCGGCGGCCAGAACCAGGCACAAGCACAGCGTACCGCAGAGCGAAAAGCAGAGCTTTTCATATCTTGCGCCTGCCGCCTTTCTTTTTTCCTGCACCCTTTGATTTACAAGCTTCATTCTCTCATCCGTGGAACGCACCGTGAATACTCTCCTTTTCAAGCAGCGGCCGCATCTTCTTTTTGCCAAGCTGCAAAAGCTTATCGATTTGTTTGACGGTCTTATGCATGGTCTGTGCAACCTCTTGATAACTCATATCCTCGATGTATACAAGATACATCGCCTCTCTCTGGGCATTGCTGAGCCGATTCATGCACTGATACAGGGTCTTGTTTCTCTCTTTTTTGGAAAGCACAAATTCCGCACTGTCATCCGCAGTGCTCTCTAAATGGAACTCCATCTCCTCATGACTGAAGAAAAGATGCCGTTTCTGCTTTTTTAAAAACATCAGTGCGTAGTTTCGCGCCGCCTTGTAGACATATGCGTGAAAGCTGCTTTTGATCCGCGGACGCTTGTCCACCAGATACGCAAAAACCTCAATCAAGAGATCCTCCGCATCGTGCAGATTATCCACATAGCCGTTGATATACAGCGTCAAACGGTCGCCGTATCTCTCCATCAGCTTTTCCAAGGCGCTTTGATCCCCTGCAAGATATTCCCGATAAAGTCGATCTTCTGTATCCATGGGCGGCTTCTCCTTTTCGTGTCGGTGTCTCGGCCGGTATTGCGCTATTCCGTAAGGTTTTTGCTCTGCAAAAGTCCCTGGATGCGGTACATAAACAGCGCCACCTCAATACGGCTCGCGTTCCCCTGCGGATTGACCCAGCCGTCACCGTAGCCGCTCATCAGTCCGGCGCCCACACAGGCCGCCATCGCGTCTCTTGCGTAAAAGTCGATCGAATCCTTATCCAAAAAGCGGTTCAGCTCCGCCGTGTTGGGGATTGCGGTCAAAACGCCCTCTTCTTTCAGCACCCGGTAAGCAAGCGTTGCCATGTCCTGGCGCTTGATTTGGTTGTCCGGGTCAAAAAGGTTGTCCCCATAGCCTGCGGCAATGCCCAGCGCCTTTGCCATGCCGATTTCATCGTAATAATAGGTTCCCGGATACACATCGGAAAAGTTATCCTTAAAATCTGCCTTTTTTCCTAAAATACGGAGCAGCAGCACGGTATTGTCGGCACGGGTGATATAGGCGTCCGGGTCAAATTCGGTCTCGCTTCTGCCGCGGATAATGCCCTGCGACGCAAGCGAATTGACGGCGTCCATCGCCCACCAGTAGTTGTCAAGATCGGTAAATTTGTTGACATAGGTGCCGTCTGACGGCTTGTCCGTTCCGGTATTGCTCATCGGCTCTGACGATACGGGCGCCGCCGGTTCCTCAGTGGCTGCCGGTGCGGACGGCGTATCGTTCTTTGTATCCTTCGCCGAATCCTCGGCGTTTACCTCCTGCATCAGCTGATAAATGGACGAATTATCCATAAAATTGTGGTAGGTAAACATGCAATACCCGGAGATATTGGCGTTTTCACGGCCGATGGCGATATGCCGTCTCAGCTCATTGGTGCCGTTTTCTCCCGTCCAGGCTTCCAGCGTGCTGGAGGTGGTGCGGTACGCGCCCTCACCGATATAAAGACGGACATCGGTATTTTGAACCAGATTTGCCCACCAGTCGGTCAGGACGGCATAATCCGCGATCTCATAACCGATATTCCAATAAATCTGCGGCATGATATAGTCCACCCAACCGTTTTCCACCCATGCCTTGGAATCGGCAAAAATCGTATTGTACGAGCCGCCGCCGCGGGTGTTGCTGCCGCCGCTGACATCGGACGCATTGGCCCAGATTCCTCTTGGGCTGATGCCGAACTGAATCCCCGGCTTTGCCTCATGCACGGCGGTGTCCATGGTTTGTACCAGTTTATTCACCATTGCGCGGCGCCAATCGGCCTTATCCGGATACTGATCTTTATAAAACGAGTAGGTCACATCATCGTTATATCCGCCCTCCGGGTAGAAATAATCGTCCATGTGCAGACCGTCCACATCATAGTTTTTCACAATTTCAACGGCGCCGTCCACGATCAGCTGAATCGATGCACTGTCGCCCGGATTATAAAACATCTTTCCGTTTGCGTCTGTCATGACAAGCTCCGGGTGCAAAACGGCCGGATTGTTTGCGGCCAGGCGGCTGTTATCCGCCGAGGAATTGGTGATGCGGTACGGATTGATCCATGCGTGCAGCTCCATGCCGCGCTTATGCGCCTCTTCAACGGCAAAGGCCAACGGATCAAAGCCCTGATCGGGCGCAACGCCCTGTGTCCCGGTCAGGTAACGCGACCACGGGAAAATCGACGATGCATAAAGCGCGTCACCCGATGGGCGAACCTGGAAGAATACGGCGTTAAAGCCCATCTCCTTACTGTGATCCATAATGGAGACGAGTTCTTTTTTCAGCACCTCCGCATCGGTGGTCTGGGTCGAGGGATAATCGATATTGGCAACCGTCGATACCCAGACGCCGCGCAATTCATCCCATGCCGCAGACGCCGTCTGTGTCTCCTTCGGTATGTAAAACACGCTGATTCCGATGGCGGTACACAAAATCAATACCAGCATCCGCAGTGAAAAGTTGTATTTTTGCATCATGATCCTGCACTCCTTTATCCAAAATTAAAACGGCGATACCAAACACTTGTCCCTTATCATGTATATGATAACCAATCACAAAATAGTCACTGTAAGACGTCCCGATCCGGCATCTTTACCAACATAGTATTTTACCATATATTCACACCGATTTCAACCAATCTTTGAAATCGTTACATAAAAATAATATTTTTAAAGATAAAAAGGTACCGCCGCACAGGCGGCAATACCTTTTTGACGAACGGAATCCCTGTTTTGTTTCCGTTTTATTTGCGGTTTTTGTTTTTGCCGGGCAGAATCACGCGGTCAATTTTCAGTTCCCGGTATTCTTCGCCGGAATCGATGCACCGGCCGCAGTTATTGCATTTTTGAAAAGGGTTTAAATCGCAGTAATCGCACTCTCCGCAGGAATTGCAAATCTTATCCTTTTCCAGCACACACATCTTCGGCATGATTTACACCTCACTCATCGCATCGGCAGCACGCAGAATCCCGATTTTTGCGGCGTCATAGATGGTACCGCCCTGCATATAGGCAACATACGGCGGACAAATCGGCGCGTCTGCCGAAAGCTCAATCGAGGCGCCCTGCACAAAGGCACCGGCTGCCATAATGACGGGATCCTCATAGCCTGGCATATCCCACGGCTCCGGCGTGACATAACTGTCAATCGGCGAACCCTTTTGGATCGCCTGACAGAACCGAATCACGTTTTCCGGCGTCTTTAGGCGGATTGCCTGAATGATATCGCTGCGCTCCGCCTTTGGCGCGGGGCAGACCGCAAAACCGAGCTTTTCAAACATGCCGGCACAAAGCACGGCCGTTTTGATACTCTGTCCCACCACGTGCGGCGCCTGAAACAGTCCCTGGTACAGGTTACGGTTGAATCCGAGTGACGCCCCGGTGTGCCGTCCCAGCCCCGGTGCGGTCAGGCGATAGGAAATCTTTTCGACCAGATCGGCACGGCCAGCCACATAGCCGCCGCTGAGCGCAAGGCCGCCGCCGGCGTTTTTAATCAGAGAACCCACGATAATGTCCGCGCCGGCCTGTGTCGGTTCGATCTCCTCCACAAATTCACCGTAGCAGTTGTCAACCATGCAAATGACGTCGGGATCGGTCTCCTTGATCATGCGGATCAGCGACCCGATCTGCGCCACGGTCAGAGAATCGCGCCACGCGTAGCCGCGCGACCGCTGAATCAGCACAAGCTTGATCTTCTCACGCCGAAGCAGGGCGCGGATCGCATCATAATCGATCTGATCGCCGTCCTTTAAATCCACCTGCCGGTACGAAACGCCAAAATCCTTGAGCGAGCCGCAATCGTCCCCGCCGCGGATGCCGATGACCTCTTCCATGGTGTCATACGGCGCGCCGACCACCGACGCCATAATGTCGCCCGGCCGCAAAATGCCATAAAGGCAGCTTGCAATCGCCTGGGTTCCGCTTACGATATGGTGGCGCACCAGCGCATCCTCCGCGCCGACAATTTCTGCAAAGACACGGTCTAAGGTGTCCCGACCCAGATCGTCATACCCATAGCCGGTCGTCTCGCCAAAATGCGCATAGGACACGCGATGGTGCTGAAACGCACGCAGCACTTTCAGCTGGTTATACGAGGCAATGCGGTCAATCCTTGCAAAGACTTCGCCGAGTTCTTCCTCCGTCTCGCGCATGCAGGCAACCGTCTTTTCGGAAATGCCGAACTCCCGATGTAAAAATTCGTTTTCTAAATTATTCTGCATAGCTTAACCCGTTTAAGTCATCGGGCGATAATACCGCAATGCCGCCCTGCTGCAGCAATGCAACCGAACGTTCGTTGTTATTGGTCTTAACCACGATGACCGCCTTTGCTGATTTTTCACCGATGAAAGAATAGATATATTCGATGCTGATATCTTCCTTCTTTAAAAGCATGATGACCTTGCTGAAAGCGCCGACCGTATCATCAATGGACACCGCGATCACATCGGTGGTGCTTGCCGTCATATTGTTCTCGCGCAGAACCTTTTCTGCCCGATCGGGATCGTCCACAATCATACGCAGAATACCGAAATCGGTCGTGTCTGCAATGTTGATGGCGCGCATGTCAATGTTATTTTCTGACAAAACATTGGTAATCTCCGCCAGACGGCCGGGTCTGTTTTCCATAAATACCGAGATTTGCTTAATTAACATGATTCATTCCTCCTATGAGATGGTTAGCCGAAAGAGAGTAATCTAAGCTCCGATTTTGGGAGGCGGATTTCCGCTTTCGCTGTGTTAAAATACTCGGCAATCCGTTAGGATTACCTGCGTTTTTGCTTATGCAGCAACCAAAAATCCGCTCTCTCAAAATTCTACGACCTGAAAAGGATTCAATTTTGAGCAGATTTTGGTGTGGAAGATGCAGCAAGGCTCGGCGCCTTGCAAAGATGACAAGCCGAAAGATGCCAAAATTTTTGCCTTTTCAGGCGGGTTCGGATTACTCTCTTTCGGCTACGACTCTGCCTAATTGAAACGCCTTTAAATTCACATCCAATGCCTTTTGGGGAACCGTTTGCCGCAGCGCGGCCTCCCACTGCTCCTCAGAAATGTCCATGGACTTTGAGAGCAGACCGATCAGCGCGACATTGACGGTTTTGATATTTCCGGCCTCCATCGCAAGTTTGGAGGCATCGATCGGGATAATATCGACCCCTTTTTCTTTGATCTTTTCGATAATTTCTGTCGGGTACTGCATCGCCCCGGTAATCACCGGCATCGGATCGATGTTTTGGGAATTACAGATGATCCGTCCGCCCTTTTTGAGATAGGGCAGATAACGGTAAGCCTCCAGCTCCTCAAAGGCGAGGATCAGGTCGGCGCCGCCCGGATCAATGATCGGAGAATGCACCGTATCGCCGTATTTTACATAGGTCACAACGGAACCGCCGCGCTGCGACATCCCGTGCACCTCGGAAACCTTAACGTCATAGCCGAGCGTCAAGGCAAGATTTCCCAAAATTCTGCTGGCAAGCAGGGTTCCCTGTCCGCCGACACCTACAATCATAATTGAAACTTCCACGGTTTTATCCTCCTATCTATCCGATTGCGTGAAACTTACATACACGCTGACATAATCCGCACCCGTTACACAGTGTCTGATCGATTTCGATATGGTCGCCCTTATCGGAAATGGCGCTGCATCCGAGCTTCAGACAGGCTTTACACTTTTTACATGACTCCGGCTGAATCCGAATCGGGCCGGGGAACTTCACGTTTTTGAGCAGGGCACAGGGACGCTGTACAATCACCAAAGAGGGTTCCTCGGTGGCAAGCTCCTGCCGCACGGTGGATTCCAGTGCCGCAAGGTCGAACGGATCGACAATCGATACCCGATGGATACCGACCGCATGACCGAGCGCCTCTAAATCCACGCTGACGGTCGCCTCGCCCTTTAGGGTTTTGCCCGTCGTGGGATTATCCTGATGGCCGGTCATGCCGGTGATGGAGTTATCCAGAATCAAAACGGTATTGATCCCCTTATTATACGCGATCTCGATCAGCCCGGTGATGCCGGAATGGATAAAGGTCGAATCGCCGATGACCGCAACGGTGTTTTTGGCAAATTCCTTGCCGCGCGCCAGCGCCATACCAAACGACATGCCGACGCTTGCGCCCATGCAGACCACCGCGTCAATGGCGCCGAGCGGCGCAACCGCGCCCAGGGTATAGCAGCCGATATCGCCGCAGACATGAACGCCCATCTTTTTTAAGACATAGAACGTTCCGCGGTGCGGACATCCCGGACAGAGCACCGGCGGACGTACCGGGACTTCCTCATCGGCGGTCACATAATCCGTCTCCTTGGTGCCAAGAATCCACTCTTTGATCTGTTTTGCGCTGAATTCGTAGCAGATTGGGAACAGAGACTTGCCGATCACCGATACGCCGATCTTGCTACAATGCTCCTCAATAAAGGGATCTAATTCTTCCACCACATACAGTGTATCTACCTCGGCGGCAAAATCCTGAATCAGCTTTACCGGCAGCGGATAAACCAAACCGAGCTTTAACACCGAAACCGTATCGCCGAACGCCTCTTTTACATAGTGATAGCACATACCGCTCGTGATGATACCGATCTTTTTATCGCCGTATTCCACCCGGTTCAGCGGCGTAGTTTCGGCGTATTCCGTCATCATTTCGATCCGTTTTTCAACCTCCGGATGGCGCCGCTTTGCGTTGCCCGGCATCATGACATACTTTCCGATATTCTTTTCATACTCTTTTAGCGGCAGCTCTGCTCTCTCGCCGAGTTCCACAATGCTTTGCGAATGTGCGACACGGGTGCACAGGCGGTAGAGCATCGGCGTATCAAACCGCTCGCTGAGTTCGTAGGCATACTTTACAAATTCCTTACATTCGCGGCTGTCCGACGGCTCCACCATCGGGATCTTCGATGCCTTGGCATAGTGGCGGCTATCCTGCTCGTTCTGGGAGCTATGCATACTGGGATCATCGGCAACCCCGATCACCAGACCTGCGTTGACGCCGGTATAACCCACGGTAAACAGCGGATCTGCCGCAACGTTTAATCCGACATGCTTCATGGCGCAAAAAGCGCGCGCACCGGCAACCGATGCACCGATGGCAACCTCTAAAGCGACCTTTTCGTTCGGCGCCCACTCTGCATAGACCTCATCGTATTTTGCCGCACACTCTAAAATCTCGGTACTGGGTGTGCCGGGATAGGCAGAAGCAACACGAACGCCGTTTTCGTACAATCCGCGTGCAACTGCCGCGTTTCCTAACAACAATTTTTTATCCAATTTTTCCACCTCGTTTTATGATCTTCCCTAATTTTCTCCGCGCAGGTCAATCACGCGTTTTGCCTTGCCGGTTGTGCGCTCAATCGTTTTCGGTTCCGCAAGCCGCAGCTTAACCCGAAGCCCCAGAACACTGTGAATCTTCTCGGAAATCTGCTTTTCAAGCCGCTCGATTTCGCTGAACTTTTCAAGCAGACTGCCGTCCACCAGTTCCACAACCACCTCTAGGTTATCCAGCATGTTCTTGCGTCTGACAATCAGCTGATAATTGGGGCTGACCTGCGGAAATCCCAAAACAACGCTCTCGATCTGCGAGGGGAACACGTTAACGCCCTTGATAATCAGCATATCGTCCGTACGTCCCTCAATATTGGCAAGCCGCCAGGTCGTCCGTCCGCACCGGCACGGCTCCGGAATCAGGTAGGAGATGTCACGGGTGCGGTAGCGCAGCACCGGCATCGCCTCCTTGGTGAGGGTGGTGATAACAACCTCGCCCTTTTCGCCGTAGGGCAGAACCTTGCCGGTATTGGGGTCGATGATTTCAACATAGAACATATCCTCATTGATATGCTGACCGCACTTATATTCACATTCGCCGCTGACGCCCGGCCCGGAAACCTCGGTCAGGCCGTAGTTGGTGGTCACCAGTGCGCCGAACCGTTTCTCTAAGGTTGCGCGCATTTCCTCACTCATACCCTCTGAGCCGAACAGACCGTACTTTAACTTAAAGTTCGACTTTGGCAGCTGCATTTCCTCGATCACTTCCGATATGTACATCGCATAGGACGGCGTAGCGATCAGCGCCGTTGTGCCGAAGTCCTGCATCAGCATGATCTGCTTTTGGGTGTTGCCGCTCGACATCGGAACGATGGTTGTTCCGATTTTTTCAAGGCCGTAGTGCAGTCCGAAGCCGCCCGTAAACAAACCGTACCCGAACGAAATTTGCGCCACGTCCTCATCGCTCACACCGGCAGCGGTGGCAAGTCTTGCAATCGCGGTTGACCAGTTGTCAAGGTCAGATTTTGTATAGCCGGCAACCACGGGCTTTCCCGTTGTCCCGGACGAGGCATGAACGCGAACCACGTTTTTCATCGGCTCGGCAAAAAGGCCGAACGGATATTCCTCTCTCATATCGTTTTTTGTGGTGAACGGAATCTTTTCAATATCCGAAAGCGAAGTGATATCGGACGGGCGGATTCCGGCCTCGTCAAACTTCTTTTTATAAAACGGCACTCTGTCATAGGCCTTTTCGACCATGTGTCTCAGCCGCTCCAGCTGCAATTCCTCTGTTTTTTTGTGTGCGCAACATTCCGCTTCCTTGTCCCAAATCATTCTTCAAAAATCCCCTTTATAAAATCTTTTTCATATTTCGGTGTATAGATGCTGACCAGCGGCGTAACCACCAGCGAAACAATCATGGCAAACATGCCGAAGGTAGGCGCGAACTTTGCGTCAAAGCCGGAAACAATCGCCGGCACAATCGAGGTTAAAAATCCGAGTACCATACCGCTCCACGCGCCGAGCCGCGTCACCTTTTTACTGTAAAGCCCCCACACGTACGGGCCGATAAAGGTACCGGCAACCGTCCCCCAGGAAAACGACATCAGCGTGATGATCTCCTTGGGTTTAAAGGCGGCAATGGTAAACGACAGCGCCACAAAGACCACGCACAGAATCCGCATCAGACCAAGCGCGTCCTTTTCGCTCATATTGGGCGCAAAGTAGCCCTTAACCAGGTCAATCGTCAGCGAGCTGCTGGACGTCATCACCACCGAGGACAGCGTGGACATGGACGCCGACAAAATCAGCACCAGCAAGATCCCCATCATCACATCGGGGAGCGCGATATTCAGCATCACGGGGATGATCGCGTCAAATCCTTCCGCCGGCACGGCATTTTTTAAAAAGAGCCGTCCGAACGCGCCGATAAAATAAGCGCCGCCGCCGATCAAAAGCGCAAACAGCGTGGAAATCACGGCTGCCTCTTTGATGGACTTTCCTTCCTTTACGGTATAAAACTTGTGGATCATCTGCGGAAGTCCCCAGGTACCCAGGCTGGTTAAAATCACCAGGGAGAACAGATTAAACCAGTTTCTGCCGCCGTACCACGAGGTCAGATCCTTGCCGACCTCCGGGATTGCGTCAAGCTGCTGCATACCGTGCATCAGACCGCCGACCGCATCGTGGCGCAGCACAAAGTATATCACAAACATGATTCCGAAAATCATGATGATGCCCTGCACAAAGTCGGTCATTACGGTTGCCATATAACCGCCGAGGGTCAGATAAACCGCGGTCAAAACCGCCATAATCACCATCCACCATATGTACGGAACCGCTGGGAACACGGTACTGAACAGATAGCTGAGTCCCATATAAACCGAGGCCGCATACGGCGTCAGAAAGATGAAAATCACGATGGCACAAAAAATCTTCATGCCGCGATCCAAATAACGCGTCTCAAAAAACTCCGGCATGGTTTTGGCGTTTAGGCGGTGCGTCATCCTCCGCGTCCGCTTTGCCAGCACCAGCCACGAGACCAGACAGCCGATCACCGCATTGGCAATTCCGATCCAGACCGCCGAAATACCAAGGTTCCAGCCGTTCTTTCCGGCGTAGCCGATGAAGATTACGGCCGAGAAAAACGATGTTCCGTAAGCAAACGCCGAAAGCCACGGCCCCAGGTTTCTGCCGCCGAGCAAAAACCCGTCGATGCTTTTGGAATGCTTGGTACAATATACCCCAATCCCTACCATCAGCAAAACATAAACCGCGATGATGATAAGGTTTACTCCCGTTGCACTCATGTAAAACAATTCCTCCTTATGACGCAAGCCTTTTCCTGCGTAAATATACCCTATTAGTATATCACAACTCGCTGATGATTTTCAATAGGCAGTTTCGAGTTTTTTCTACATCGCCCAAATTTATTTTTTGCATCCGCGTATTTTGGTGCGCCACAGGCAGATAAAACCCTGCCGTGCCCTGTGCGTTTTTTGCGATGCTCAAATATTCCATACTGCGATCCGTCTTTCCCACAAAGGGCGCGCCGCAGAAATCGCAGCCGCCGAGAATCCGCTCCATCGTCTCACGCATCCCGGCCGGCTCAACAAAGCAGCCGTCCTTTGCCACATGACAAACACCCTTTCCGCTCTCTGCCGCGCCCTCTGCCAAAACCGGCGCCAGCAGGATACCGTAGTCGGCGTCGGCCGCGCGAAACGCCTCTAAAACGCCGCCCTCGCCGCTTAAACTGCTGTTCCAGAGACAAAGGCGGATCGGCTTGTCGTTTTCCTCCGCCGCCTGTGCCAGCGTGGCCGCCAGATACACCATGGCATACGATGCCGCATCCGTGCTGTAAAGCTCATCCGCTTGACAGTAAGCGCCTTTGGAAAACGAATAGACAATTCCCGGATTCAGCGCGGTATTTTCAAACGGTTCCGGGCGGATGCCCTCTTTGTTCTTCCGCAAAACGCCGGCTTCCCGGCCGTCCTCATAAAACATCGCATTTAAAAATTCCTCCGGCTGATCGGTTCCCAAAAAGGACAGCGCGCCGTCCTCTGTACCGCCGGTCATGAAACCGCGCGGCGTCAGCCGAAAGAAAAGCTGCACCTTTGCGGCCGCCTCCGACCGATAGTGTACGTTTGCACGCGCGTCCGTCCACACCTTTCCCTTTTTCAAAACCTCTTTGAAAAATGCCGCAATATCCTCCGCCAAAAAGAGCGATATTTTTGTCACACAATCCCATAAATTTTGATGATTCATCCTAATGACCCCCGTTCCGATTCCTTGATGATTTCCCGGACGCACGCGATCATCGACCGCATATCTGTAAGACTTGCAACCTGCGTGCACGATCGCATATAACGAACCGGAACGGCCAGGCACAGGCAGCGGTGACCGCCGCCGCTTTGCATCAGTGCGCCCTCCTGTCCCCTTTCTTTCAAATTGCCGTACTGCACCGGCACGCCGTGTTCCTTGGCGGCATTTGCAGCAAGCTTCCATAAAGAAGCATCCATGCTACCGCTCCCCGTCCGCCGAATCAGTACGACCCCGTCTCCGGCCTTTGGCGTATCCTTTTTGCCGTCCGGGCTTTGGTCGGCGATGCCGTCCAGAACGATGCTGACGTCCGCTGCGCTCTGCCATACCGCCGCCGTCATGCCGCGGCAGCCGATCTCGCGCTGCACCGCAAACACGGCATGCATCGGGACATTCGTTTCTTTAAGCACCTCTAATATCGCAAAGCAGCCCATTCTTCCGGCAAGGGCTCTGCCCTTGACAAAATCGTTCGCCATGGGGCGATAGCCGCTTGCAATAACGCCATAGTCGCCGATCTCCACACATTCTGCCGCATCCGCCGCGGACGCAGCACCGATATCAATATAAAGCTGATCGGTGCGCACCGGCGTTTCCCGCTCCGCCCTGGTTGCAAGGTGAATCGCCTTGAGGGAGATGATGCCGTAACATTCTCCGATGATCACACGCTTTGACACCAAAAATGCCGGGTCGATTCTGCCGACCGTATCAAATTTTAAATAGCCGTCCTCGGTGATTTTGGTGACAATAATCCCCGGCTCGTCCATATAGGCGGCAAGGAAATACCGTTTCCCTGCGCCGTCTCTTACTGCGTGCAGATTTCCCATCTTATCAATATAATAATCGATGGCGCTTTGCTTTAGCGCCTCAGTGATAACGCTGCGCACCGCATCTTCCCGTCCGGCGATGCCGTATGTTTCCATCAGTTGATTAAGCAAGCTCAATTCCTCCTCTCGCCGCGGCCGCAAGCAGTGCAGCCACCGCACCCATATCTGCCTGATCCAAGGTTTCGACATTGGTGTGCATATAGCGCAGCGGAATCGAAACCAGCATCACGGGGATGCCGCCGCCGACGGTCTGGATTGCCCATGCAGTCGTACCGCTGCCGCCGGACGCCACCTCGATGGCGTGCGGAATGCCGCAGCGTTTCGCCAGGGCAAGCAGCTGCTTGGTGTAGTCATAGTGAAGATTTGGCCCCCGGCATATCACGGCGCCGCTGCCGAGCGGAAAGACGCCGACCTCCTCCTTGGTGTCGGGCGTGGTTCCGTGGGTCACATCCACCGCAATCGCGGCGTCAACCGATCCGGGAATCACCCCGGTATAGGCGCCGTGCAGCCCCAGCTCCTCCTGGGTGGAAAAGAGCACCGCGATGTGATAGGGCAGCTGCGCCCCTCGAAGGCTCTCCAAACACTCCAAAATTGCCGTAACGCCGGCACGGTTATCCATGGCCGCATCGGAATACCGTCCGCATTGCAGCGGTGTCATCTTATGCAGCATCCGCACCCAGCAGCCGGGACGGATCCGCTCTTTTGCCTCCTTGGCGCAAAGTCCGGTATCGATCGCATATTCAGAAAGTTTCGGGTTCTTTTTCTCTTTCTCGCCGCGCGCCGGCAATGCGCCGATCACGCCATAAATCGGCGGTGCGGACAGGATTTCAACCTCCATTCCCGGAAGAATCCGTTCATCAACGCCGCCCAGGTTGTCAAAACGGATCAGTCCCTCCTCCGTCACCGAGGACACCATAAAGCCGATCTGATCCATGTGCGCCTCCAGCAAAAGCGTCTTTGCGTCTTTCTTTTCCGATGGCATCACAGCGTGCACGTTGCCGAACGAATCGATGTGCGCCTTTAGGCCAAGGCGTTCCAACTCGCTCTGCAAAACCGCGGCGATGCCCGACTCAGCCGCGCTCAAACCGGGCGCCGCAGTCAGTTTTTTCAGTAGATTGATCCGATCCATTGTATTCACTCCATCATCATATCCGAAAGGGAATCATCCAAACTCCGCTTTTAAAAACGGATTTCCGCTTTCGCCGTATTAAATACTCGGCAATCCGCCAGGATTGCCTCAGACTGTCGAAAAAGTCGGTTTTCAGCAAGATATTGCTTTGAATCAATTGCCC
>OLOI01001388.1_pt1 | contig 20810 bp, 20 predicted proteins | sample 1672131 | NCBI WGS metagenome assembly OLOI01 (sample SAMEA3136651, study PRJEB25190) | human gut metagenome
CGTGGTCATCTGCGGCGGCATTGGCGGCGGCGCACAGGCAGCGCTTGCGGAGGCCAATATCCGTCTGATCGGCGGTGTGCAGGGCAATGCCGATGAGGCAGTGCAGGCTTTCCTGAACGGTACGCTGGCGTTTGATCCCAATGTGCACTGCACGCACCATGAGCACGGCGAAGGTCATTCCTGCGGCAGCCACGGCTGCAGCGGTCACTGTCACGAATAATTCATGCCGAGACCGAGAAAGTGCCGCAGAATCTGCGGTCTGCCGACGTTCAGCGAGTTTTCCCCGCAGGAAAGTACGACAGAGTGCGTGCAAATGACGCTGGATGAATATGAAGCCATCCGTCTGATGGATCTGGAAAATCTGCAGCAGGAGCAGGCTGCCGCGCAGATGGGGGTAGCCCGCACAACGGTGCAGCTGATCTACAACAATGCCCGCCGCAAGCTGGCGGATTGCCTTGTAAACGGCAAACGGCTGGTGATCGAGGGCGGCGATGTTGCGCTGTGCGAACGGCATGCGCAGTGCCCCGGACGCGGACATTGCTGCCGCAGCGGCTGCCCGAAACATCAAAAATAAGTGCAGAAAACGAAAAAACCGTTGCTTTGGCAACGGTTTTTTCGTTATTCTTCGTGATCGAGCACATAGCGGTACAGCGCGTTTTTCTTTACGCCGGTTTCGGCGGAAACTGCCTTGACCGCGTCCTTCTGGGTCTGGCCCTGTTCCACGCGGCGGCGGACTGCCTCAGCGGCAGAGGCAAGACGTTCGGCCTCGTCCTGCTCGGTCTCCGGCTCGTCCGGCGCACCCTCGAGGATGAGCACGAACTCGCCGCGCGGCGCGTTTTCGTCAAAGTACGCCACCGCCTCATCGAGTGTCATACGCAGGGTCTGCTCGTGCAGCTTGGTCAGCTCACGCGACAGCGACAGCCGCCGCTCGCCGCCGAACGCCTCGCGCAGATCGCGCAGCGTGCCGCACAGCTTGTGCGGCGCTTCGTAGAAGATCATCGTGCGCTTTTCGCCCTTCAAAGCATCCAGATGCTCGCGGCGCGCCTTTTTGTTGACCGACAGGAAGCCCTCAAAGCACCACCGTCCGGTCGGCAGGCCGGATGCCGCCAGCGCGCAGACCGCCGCACAGCAGCCCGGAATCGGGATAACGGGTACATCGTGCTCGGCGCACAGCGCGACCAGATCCTCACCCGGATCGGAAACCGCAGGCGTGCCCGCATCGGTTACGAGCGCGCAGGTCTCACCGGCGAGCAGCTTCTCCAAAACTGCTTCACCGCGTGCGCGGCGATTGTGTTCGTAGTACGAGATCATCGGCTTTTTGGGCAATTCGCAGGCGTTAAGCAGCTTTTGCGTCACGCGGGTGTCCTCTGCCGCGATGAAATCCACCGTGCTGAGCACCTCGCGTGCCCGCGGCGATAAATCACTCAGGTTGCCGATCGGCGTTGCGACTAAGTATAATGTAGACAATTCAATCCCTCCGGAATTTCTTAAATGGAGAATGGATAATGGAAAATGAAGGTTCGGTACATGATGCCGAATTAAATCATCGCGCATTGCGCGTCTCAGCGCAGCGCGGACGGAACTCGCGCAAGGATAGCGCTGATTCTCCATTTTCAATGCTCAATTCCGTAAATACGGAAATATTCATCACTCTCAACGATCAGCGGCGGCTCAACAACAAGTCCTTCCGCACTGCCGCCTTTTCGGCACTCGACCATGACGACGCTTGGCGCCGCCTGCACGCTCTGGTGCACGAACCGCATTCTTTTCGGCACGAGCCGCACGCGCGAAAGCGCCTCGAGCAGCACCCACAGCCGTTCCGGCCGGAATACGAACGCGGCTTTGCCGCCGGTATGCAGCACGAACGAGGTCGCAACCGCCAGTTCCTCGACCGAACAGGTCGCGTCCTGCCTTGCGGTGCGCTTTTCGGCGGTCGGCGCATTCGCGCCTGCGTTGCGGTCGAAATACGGCGGGTTGCAGATGACGTAATCCATACTGCCGTGCGGCAGCAGCGTACGCATCTGCCGGAGGTCGCCCTGCAGAGCGGTTACGTTTTCCAGCTCGTTTGCTGTGATGGACTGCCGGAACAGGTCGAGCGGGCCGTCCTGCAGTTCCAGTCCGGTGATCTTGAGGTCGGGCCGCCATACGAGCAGCGCCAGAGCGCCTGTGCCGCAGCCGAGGTCGAGCAGTTTGGCATTGCGTCTCGGCTTGGCGAACGCGCTGAGCAGCACGCTGTCCTGCCCGAGCTTAAAAAACCGGTCGTCCTGTAATAATTGCAGTCCGTTAGGGAGTATTTCAGTGCTTTGCGCCATGATTTCTCTCTCCTTAATAACCCTTTTCTACGGCAGCCTGCAGCACCTGCGAAGCCACCGTACCGGCAACCGACGAGCCGCCGCCGCCGTTCTCGACGAGAACGATGAAAGCATACGGCGTAGCCTCGTCGCGCAGGAAGCCGGTGAACCATGCGTTCGGTGACTTATCCGCGCCGACCTCGGCGGTGCCCGACTTGGCACAGATATCCATGCCCGGGAAACGATCCTGACCGTAGGTCTCGATGACGTTGTTATGCATCATATCCGCGATGGTACCCGCGGTCTTTTCGTCGATCAGCTGCGCCGACTTGTGCGGATAGTAAATGCCGGTCGGCAGGCCGTAATCTGTGGTGGATTTTTCGATCAGACGCGGCACGGCAGCCTTGCCGCCGTTGGCGATCGCGCCCATATACTGGAGCATGTTGATCGGACACAGGGTATCCTGACCCTGACCGACACCCGACCATGCCAGCTGATTGTCATTGCCCGAGAAATCAAACTTGCCGACCGAGGACTGGATGCCGTCCACCTTGATGGACTTGGTCAGTCCTGCCGCATCCGCGTATTTCTGCATGGTTTCGCCGCCGAGTTCGACGGCCAGCTGACCGAACACACCGTTGCACGAGTTGGCGAGCGCTTCCTCGATGTCCTGTTCGCCGTGAGCGTGCGGGCAGGTGACTTCCTCGCCGCCGATGTTGACCGAGCCGGTGCACGTCCACTTGCGCTGGAACAGGTCGGGGATGTTCTCGATAGCGGCGTTGATGGTCACAACCTTGAAGATAGAGCCCGGAATCGAGTTCGCGGACAGCAGGCGGTTGACGTAAACGCCGTCCCACGCGGGATCGTCCGCCGCAATGTCCGGCGGATTGGCCGGATCAAACGTCGGTGTGGACACCATGCACAAAATTTCACCGGTTTTATAGTTATAAATGCCAACCGTTCCGTTCATTCCGTTCAAAGCCTGATAGGCGACATTGTTCAAATAGGCATCAATCGTCAGATACAGGCTGTTGCCGGTGCCGAGCGGAGAATATACACCGGTGAGCAGATTGTAGCCGGACAGCTTATCCGCGAACGAGGTGAGCGCACCTGCGCCGATGTTGCCGTTTTTGTCGCCTACGGCGTGCAGTGTGGCGCGCCGGACGGTTGCGTCATCGTTGTAGATGCGGTTGCCGTCCTCGTCGAGCGTGGACAGCATATCGCCGTCTCGGTCGAGGATGGTGCCGCCTTTCAGCTGACCGGCGTTGTTATAGAGATGACGGTTGTACGGGTAGGAGGCCCAGTCGCCGCCGTCCACAACAAACTGGAAGCAGAAGAACGCCAGACCCAGACCGAGCAGTGCGGCAAGGATCAGACAGAAAATACTGCGTTTTTCGATTTTCCGCATGGTTACTCCTCCCCTCTAAGCTCGCGGCGGCTGGGCAGACGAACCGCGAACGATGCATTCTGTCGGGTGTCGGTCGCCTTCAAAAAGGCGAGCATACCCCATGCCGACAGCATGGACGAACCGCCGTTGGATACGAACGGCAGCGTAACGCCGGTGAACGGCAGAATATCGACCGCACCGAATACGTTCAGACAGGTCTGGAACACCAGCAGACTGGTGGCCGCGCATGCGGCGATGGTGTAAAAGCTGGAGCGTCCGGCGCGGCAGGCGCGCACCGCGAACACGGCTAGCGTAATGATGCACAGGATGGTCAGCACGGCAATGACGAGACCCCATTCCTCACACAGCATGCCGAACACGATGTCGGTATCCGCGGCAGGGAGATTCGAGAGCCAGCCCTTGCCTGCGCCTACGCCGATCATGCCGCCGGAGGCGGCTGCGGTCAGCGTATGCGTCTGCTGGAAGCCCTTGTCGTACACGTCCTCCCAGATATGTCCCCAGGAGGCAAATCGTGCGGCAACGTGCGGCTTGATGGTCAGCATGACCATGCCGGCGCCGAAGCAGCCGGCGCACACAAGGCCGATGGTGGCGAAATCGCCCGAACGCAGGTACGCGATGACAAGGAACGTCACGAAGAACACAAGCGCGGTGCCGAAGTCGTTCTGCAGTGCGAGACAGCCGCCGCAGATGGCGGTCAGACCGATGAACATCCACAGGTTGCGCTTGTTGAACAGGCGGTCGAGCGTTGCGGCACCGGCGAAAATATAACAGATTTTCGCAATTTCCGAGGTCTGCAGAGACAGAGGACCGAGACGCAGCCATGCCTTCGCGCCGCCCTGCGACGAGCCGATCAGCAGTGTAATGGCCAGCAGTCCGACCGCCGTTGCGCTCATGAACCAGCGCACCTTCTGCGCCCGGGTCAGGTCGCGCAGGAAGAAGCCGAGCACGATAAAGATGGCAAGACCCATCAAAATCGCAATCAGCTGCTTGGGCAGCTCGTCCGGCACGGTCGAGCCGGTGACGGCGAGTGACAGCGTACATAGGAAGAACGCTATCGTCTCCATTTCAAAGCCGATGCGGCGGAACAGGCGCATGACGATGAAATACGCCCAGCAGATTACCGTAAAGACAAAAAAGGTGAGCGGAATGGTGGTGGTCGCCTTGTCGCCCTGCGCGATAATGAGCTGCAGACCGGTGAGGATCTGGAACAGCGTCAGCAGTACGAGCGAACCCCACATGCCGGCAGGCTTGCCCTCCATGCGGCGTTCGACCATCTGTGCACGCTTTTCCTCAGCGGTAATGGGCTCCATGATAGCGGGAATGCCCGCAAAGGTGACCGTGTCGCCGTCCTCGACGAGCGCATACTCGTCCACCGGCAGGTCGTTTACCTTGATGCCGCCCTTGGAACCGAGGTCGTATATCGTCCAGCTGCCGTCATCCTCGCGGATGAGTGCGGCGTGCTGACGCGATACCGACGGATATTCCAGCTGCACATCGCAGCTGGGTGCGCGTCCGATGATGTTCTCCCAGTGGGTGATGGGCAGGCGCACGCCGTTGCGCAGCACCAGATAGCCCCAGACCTCATCCGGGTGCTTGACCTTCCACAGCGAGCGGATCGCACCGACAAGGATCATCAGCGCCAGCAGCGGGAACACGAAGCGCACAACGGTTGTGTACCACGCCCCGATGAGCGGTTTTTCCGCCAGCAGAGCCGTCAGCCTGTCGAGAAGCTGCTGCAAAGCATCATTCATGTAAAGTTCCTCCTTTCGAGGGATGCTGTTGATTACTTGGATTTACCAATAATACTACCAGTATAGCCTATCTATTATAGCATAGGTTGTCAAGAAATTCTCCGTTTTTCACAAACTTTCACGAATATCTTGATTGACATTGACAGAATGTTGTCACGGTGTTACACTGAATCCATAAACTACATACGCGACAAACGAAGTTTGCAGGAAAAAGTCAAAGACTTGCCGAAGGAGCAAAACTCTCAGGCGTCCGGATTTCCGGATGAGGACTGTAAATGGATGTGGCTCTGGAGAACGTTCCTCAAGGGGACTGCCGAAGGTGCAACGCGCGCAAAAGGGGTTTGCGTGCCAATCTCTCAGGCAAAAGGACAGAGATGAACCTGTTTTTATAGACGTTAAGATATAAAAATAAGTTCCGCGGAACCACAGCAAATGTTTTCTCACGGTGCAGGATGTACCGTCTGTTTGCTGTCTTTCCGTTTCTTTGGAGCCGTAACCCGATGCTGATTGGGTTCGGCTTTTTGTTTGCCGCAAAACAAAGAAGGGGTATGTAAAATGACAATGGAAGTATTGGCAGACTGGGTAAGCCGAATCAGCAACGTCGTGTGGAACGGCCTGCTGCTGTACCTTTTGGTCGGAACCGGCATCGTGTTTACCATCCGCACGCGCTTCGTTCAGGTGCGTAAGTTCGGCGCAGGCTGGAAGCATCTGTTCGGCCATTTCTCGCTCAACGGTGAGAAGGCTGGCAAGGACGGCATGAGTCCGTTCCAGGCGCTGACCACCGCGATCGCGGCGCAGGTCGGCACCGGCAACATCGCAGGCGCGGCTACCGCACTGTATTCCGGCGGCCCGGGCGCGATTTTCTGGATGTGGCTGAGTGCATTCTTCGGCATGTCCACCATCTACGGCGAGGCGGTTCTCGCGCAGAAGTACAAGACCACGGACGACAAGGGTCACGTTACCGGCGGTCCGATCTACTACATCCGCGCACGCTTTACCGGTAAATTCGGCAAGTTCCTCGCCGGCTTCTTCTCGGTTGCGATTATTTTTGCACTGGGCTTTACCGGCAACATGGTACAGGCAAACTCGATCAGCGTCGCGTTCAACACCGCGTTCGGCGCACCGATGATCGTTGTCGGCATCATCTGCGCGATCATTGCAGCGTTCATCTTCCTCGGCGGCGTAGGTCGTATCGCATCCGTTACCGAGAAGGTCGTTCCGATCATGGCGCTGTTCTACATGGCTGGCTGCATTGTTATCCTGTGCATCAATCATGCAGCGATCATTCCGGCATTCAAGTCCATCTTTGTTGCAGCATTTGACCCGCAGGCTATCCTCGGCGGCGCTGCAGGCATCACGGTTCGTCAGGCAATGCGCTACGGCGTTGCACGCGGTCTGTTCTCGAACGAGGCCGGCATGGGCTCTACGCCGCACGCACATGCGCTCGCTAAGGTAAAGCGTCCGCAGGATCAGGGCGAAATTGCTATCGTTTCCGTATTTATCGACACCTTTATCGTACTGACGCTGACCGCTATGGTCATCCTGACCTCGGGCATGCTCAATCCGGGTGCACCGGACGGTCTGCAGGGTACCGAGCTGGCACAGGCGGCATTCAAGGCTTCGCTTGGCTCGGCAGGCATGGCTTTTGTTGCCATCTGCATGCTGTTCTTCGCGTTCTCTACCATCATCGGCTGGTATTTCTTCGGTGAGCAGAACGTAAAGGCACTGTTCGGCCACAAGGCTGTTAAGGTTTACGCTGCTATCGTTGTTATCTGCATCGTGATCGGCTCCGCACTGCATGTTGATCTGGTATGGAACCTGTCCGACCTGTTCAACGGCCTGATGGTATTCCCGAACCTGATCGCGCTGCTGGCGCTGTCCGGTCTGGTTGCCAAGGCGGCCCACGACAAGGACATTATGAAGTAAGCTATGACCTGTCGCGGAATTACACGGTTTGTGCAGGAATCGGCTCTATACAGTATTATTTGATAGAAAATGCACCGCAGAATTGCGGTGCATTTTTTTGCAGACACCGAAAAAACACTGGTTTTCGCGTTCTCAGTACCGTATAATAGGGGAGTACCGCGGGAACATTTTCATATTCCACCCGTTCAGGATATAAGGCAACACCGCACAATTAAAGCTGCGGCGTTTTGCGGAAATTTTACGCTCTGATGTCGTTGCGGATTTTTGCAATACACAAAGTATTGCTGCAAACCCGCGCTTCATCAGAACGCAAAATTTACGCGCAAATCGCTCTTGTTCAATGATGCGGTATTGCCTAAAAAGGAGAATTTTACATGAAAAAACGTACATTTTTGCTTTTTGGCCTGCTGGCGATGCTGGTTCTGACCGCCTGCGGCGGCAAATCAGGCGCGCAGACCTCGACGGATGATGCCACCGACACGAGCGATAACTCGCAGCAGACGACCGCTGAGGAGACCGCACAGCCCATCGGTCAGCACCATGCACAGATCACCATCAAGGACCACGGCACGATCGACATCGAGCTGGACGGCGATGCAGCGCCTATCTCGGTTCAGAATTTCATGGACCTGGCAAACGACGGTTTTTACGATGGACTGACCTTTCACCGCATTATTACCGGCTTTATGATGCAGGGCGGCGATCCGCTGGGCAACGGCACCGGCGGCTCGGAGAACACTATCAAGGGCGAGTTTTCGGAAAACGGCGTGGAGAACAAGCTGTCACACACGCGCGGTGCGGTTTCGATGGCACGCTCAAGCGACCCGGACAGCGCATCCTCGCAGTTCTTCATCGTTCAGCAGGACAGCACCTATCTCGATGGTCAGTACGCCTGCTTCGGCTATGTGACCAAGGGCATGGATGTTGTGGATGAGATCTGCGATAATACGCCGGTCGAGGACGATAACGGTACGGTTAAGACGGAAAATCAGCCGGTTATTGAGAGCATTAAGATTGTCGACTGACTGTACAAAGCGTAAAGAGTTGAGAGCGAAGATTGGAGAGTAAGTTACGGTTTTTCTCTTAACATAATAAAGCACCCCATCTGTCAGACAGTGTGATATACTGTCTGACAGATGGGGTGCAGTTCAATCCCGGACTGTGCACAGGACTCGGGATGTTTTTTTACTTCGCTGTTAATTATTTCAGATGCCGTTCCGAAGGATTTCATCTTTTCGGTAAACTGGAATTTACCGGGATAACACCACTTTCTCAGTCGGCCAGGATTTTCTGAGTGCCGCATAGGAAACCAAGAAGTTGGCAAACCATCCTGCTGGCACAGCAAGCCAAACAAAATCAATGCCAAAACGCGGTGCGCAGATCAGTGCCACGGACAGGCGAATCGCAAGGTTTACCATGTTGGCAATGAGGAATGGCCGCATGATTCCGAGTCCGCGCAGAACTCCATCGGTCGCCATTTTAATTCCCATAAAGATAAAGAAGTAACCGAGCCATCTCATATAATCTCCAGACACCTGATAGGCCAGGGCGGTTCCGTCTTTTCCAAGGAACAGCGAAGAAATCTGCATGTGCAGCGTTTCAATGACAAGGAAGGCAAGCGCCGCAAAGCACACATCCAACACCAATGCTGCGTGGTAGCCTTTTTTGATGCGCTGGGGTTTGCCCGCCCCAAGGTTTTGGGAAACATACGGCGAAACTGCATTGCCGATGGACACAAAAATCAGAGAAAAGACATTCTCCACCCGCATCGTCGCCGCATATCCTGCAAGAGCCTGTGTGCCGAAAGGATTTACCACCGCCTGTACGATCATCATACCGATAGACACGGTAGACTGCTGGAGAACCGATGGAACAGCAATCTGAAGCATCGAGCGCAACTCCCGCCCGTCAAACCAGGCAAATTCACTCTTATACCGCCGCATCCGATAGAGGAAAATCAATAGTGAAAACACAGCGGAAATCCCCTGGGCAATCAGGGTTGCCAGTGCTGCGCCAAACACGCCAAGCCCCAGACCGGCTACCATCCAAAGATCCATCACAATATTCAGGATGGATGAAAAGATCAGCAGTCCCAGCGGAATTTTTGATTCACCGATGGAAGTGAACATGGTAGAGAGAATATTGTACATGAACAGAAACGGAAAGCCCACAAAATAGACCCGCAGGTACAGTACCGCTTCCTCCAGAATATCGGCAGGAGTCTGTAATCCGCTCATCATCGCATGAGAAAAGGCAAAGCCAAAGACACCAAGGATGATGCTCAGAAGTAAAAAGCTGATCAGTGATGTAGACACAATGGTTTTCATTTTGCCATACTCTTTGGCACCGAAATAGCGGCTTACAAGCACACCTGCCCCAACACCGGCTCCCAGTGCCACACAAATGAAAACATTCGTCAGGGCTGCACAGGCACCGACCGCCGCCAGTGCGGAGGAACCAACAAACTGACCGACGATAATGGAGTCAGCCATATTGTATACCTGCTGAAAAAAGCTGCCGAGAATCATCGGCATTGCAAAAACCGTCAGCGCTTTCAGGGGCGCATCGGTAATCAAATATTCATCTTTTGACATGATCATATTCCTCCACAATTTCCGGCTTTTTATCAGAAAGTACGAGCATAGCAAGTGCGATCAGTACAATGATTAGATCTGTAATCGAAAGCATAAGGACACACTGCTGTACGCAAAGAATGCATCAGCATGAACAAGATAGTTATCGCAATAATGTTCTCGCAGATTGCCCCGGTTGTCAAGACCATACCCGGTAAATTTAAGAAATACGCTTTGCCGGTTTTGACCTTGCGGATAGAACCGCCGTGTGCCGGTCGGTTCGCACGGTGGTGTGCGAGGTCGGCTTTCTATGCGGGGGAGACTCCTGCTCGATTGGCTGTGTCAAGCCGGACAGCACGGCTGTCATCCGATTCGATAATACCTTTTTATAAAATCCAGAAAGTGAATAGCCTGCTCGGACATACGTCGTATGGACGGATACACAATGTACAGCCGGCGCAGGAACGCTGACTGTCCGAGGGGGAACAGCAGCAGCCGTCCCTGCTGTGCATCGGTCTGCACAGTTGCGCGCGACAAAATGGAAATGCCCATGCCCAGTGCGATGCACCGCTTGAGCGCGGCCGCGTCATCCATGACGGCAATGACATTCAGTTCATCAAGCGACAGACCGTGATTCTGGAGGAAATACAATGTTTCTTGCTTGGTGCCCGAGTTGTCCTCGCGCAGCAGGAACGGTTCGCGCAGGAGCGCGGTCAGCGGGTCCGGCTGGCCTTGATAGGCACGGAAATGCGGTGTATTCGGTGTTGCAATCACCAGCTCGTCCGAGGCGACCGGCAAAAATTCGCAGTTGGTCTCCGTGGTCTTTGTGCCGACCAGACCGATATCGCAGGTGCTGTCTGCGACCTTGTTTATCACATCCAGACTGTCCGAGCAGCTGGTGCGGAACCGGATTTCCGGGGTCTTCTCGTGGTATGCTGCCAGCAGCTCGGGCAGCAGATACAGCGATGGCACGGACGATACGCCGATATGCAGCATGGTTTCCTGCTCGTTGGACAGTTCCAGAATGGCTTTGTGCCGCAAATCGAGGATTTCTGCGGCATAATTATACAGCGTCTGACCGGCCGGTGTTACCGAGAGCGTTTTTGTCGTGCGCTTGAGCAGCTGCGTGTGCAGCTCCTTTTCCAGATTGCAGATGTGCGCGCTGACGGTCGGCTGCGACAGATACAGCTTCTGTGCAGCAAGTGAAAAACTGCGGTACTTCACGGTATAGACATAGGCTTCCAGCTGACGAATATCCATGGGCGGCATTCCTTTCTTTTTCTCCATTATAGCTGCATTTATAGATTATATCAATAGATTCAATCAAATTATCAATAGAATCAATTTCACATTGAAAACACCGCATGATATACTGAATACAGCATAAAATTCCCTCATTTCACAAAAAGGAGAAAATCATGAAACTGTTTGACAAGACATGGAAGCTGGCAGTGTCCGGTGCGGTAATCGGACTGCTGGTCATGCTTCTGGCAATTTACGGCAACCCTGCCAACATGGCGATCTGCGTTGCCTGCTTCATCCGCGATACAGCGGGTGCGCTCAAGCTGCATACAGCGGCTCCGGTGCAGTATTTCCGCCCGGAGGTCGTCGGCTTTGTCTGCGGCTCGTTCCTGCTGGCGCTGCTGACCAAGGAGTATAAGTCCACCGCCGGTTCCTCGCCGATGGTGCGTTTTATTCTGGGCGCTGCGATGATGATCGGCGCCCTCGTGTTCCTCGGCTGTCCGCTTCGCATGGTACTTCGCATGGCCGCCGGTGACTTGAATGCGTGGGTCGCGCTTATCGGCTTTGCAGGCGGTGTGGCGACCGGCTCGTTCTTCCTCAAGAAGGGTTTCTCGCTCGGCCGTGCGTATGAGGCCAAGCCGGTCGGCGGTGCCGTTCTGCCGGTTGTGCTGGCGGCGCTGCTCGTAATCGGCGTGGCGACCGGCGCTTACGCGGTCAGTACCGAGGGCCCGGGCAGCAAGCATGCGCCGATCATCCTTTCTCTGGTCGTTGCGCTCATCATCGGTGCGCTCGCGCAGAAGAGCCGTATGTGCTTTGCAGGCAGCATCCGCGACCTCATCCTGATGAAGAATTTCGACCTTATCAGCATTATCGCAGCGCTGTTTGCCGTGATGGCGGTCTATAATGTCGCGAACGGCAGCTTTCACCTCGGTTTTTCCGGTCAGCCCATCGCACATTCCCAGCACCTTTGGAATATCCTTGGTATGTACGTTGTCGGCTTTGCGGCTGTGCTGGCTGGTGGCTGCCCGCTGCGCCAGCTCATTCTGGCCGGTCAGGGCTCGTCTGACAGCGCGGTCACCTTCCTTGGTATGCTGATCGGCGCGGCATTCGCGCATAACTTCGGTCTGGTCGGTGCGGCGGCCAAGGCGGCAACCGAAACGGAACCGGCCGTTGCCGGCGGCCCGGCAGCAGCGGGGAAAATCGCCGTGATCGTCTGCATTGTCGTGCTGTTTGTCATTGCGGGCACCAATCTGCGCCGCAAAAAGACGGCAAAGTAAGTCGGAAAAGGAGAATTTGCAATGGCTGAATATGTTGAAGTAGATGTTCGCGGCCTGTCCTGCCCGGAGCCGGTTCTGCTGGCGATGGACGCGATGCAGGATCACCCGGGGGAGCTGATCCGTGTGCTCGGTGACGAGGCGCACACCCGCAAGAATATCGAGAAAATGCTCGAGTATGAGAACAGATCCGGTCAGACGACCGTGCGTCCGGACGGGTGCTTCGAGATTGTTTTTCAGGCGTAATGCGAGAAAAAAAGCCGTATCAGGTGTTCACCTTCCACACCACCGATGCCGCCATGGAGATGGAGTCGTTCTGCAAGCAGAACGGTATTGCCGGCCGGCTGGTGCCGGTGCCGCGCAGATTGTCCGCTGGATGCGGCATCGCGTGGCGCATGGAAGCTGAAGTTTACGCGCAGTATCAGACGGTTATCGCGGACTGCGGGATTGAGATCGAGCAGAGCGAGGCGTTTGTGTTCTAAGTAACCATAAAGCGGCATGACTTTGATGCAAGTCATGCCACTTTTCTGTTTATTCGTTTTCGGTTCTCACGATTTTCTTTATAAAATGACATTGAGGAAATCCTGTGCAGCCCCAGAATTTTTCGCCGACATGCGCACCGCGTCTGGCCTCCCGCATGACAAGCGGCTTGCCGCACTTCGGACAGCGGTTTTTCTCAGGCAATTCCGGCTTAGCCGGCTCGATAAGTGCAGGCTGCTCGGCGGCAGGCTGGTCCTCCAGCTCCTCCTGCTTGAATTTTTCGATATAGGTGATTGGCTTTTCAATGTGCATCTGCAGATACCGCTCACCCATTCCCTTCAAATCTTTCAAAGAAGAAGCCGATTCCTTGGACGCCTTATTCATCCGTTTTATCGTTTCAATCAACTGGTCTGCCCGAATGACCTGTTCCTTGACCTCTTTCTTCGCATATCGGTCGTTGACAACAGTTTTCGGGTTGGCAAGCACGACTAAGCCCCTAAAAAAGTCCTTAAACAAGTAATTCTTCCATGCGGCAAGGATTTTGCCGTCATTTTCGCTCCTTCGTTCCTTGAGCACCTGCAAATGCCGCTGATTCTGCGTAATCGGCGAATAAATTCCCTCTTTATAGTACCGACCGCCGCAGCGAATTGTGCGGATAAAATCGCCCTTGCTGTTGATCTCGATATTGCCGAACAGATTTTTGCACTCCAACACAAAGTTAATCTTTGGAGTTAGTACCAGAAAGTCAATCTGTGCCGAGGCACCGGACACGCTTTCAATATACAAATCGTGCAGCACAACCATATCCATACCGCTGTTTTTCAGCTCAAACAGAATATTATCCTCACCGATAATACCGGCTTTCACCACGGCAATCTCTTTTGCGATTTTTTTTCGCGTTTTCTCCGGCTGCCTTTTCCGCCAGCTCCTCCAGCTGCCGCAGATACTCCTTTGCGTTGCTGGATTCTTTCGCAATCACAACCTCCGGTTTTGAAAACAGTCCCATGTTTATCCCTCGTGTTTCTCTTTTTCCTGCGATTTTCGCTTGTATAATTTTAGTATACCATATAGGAGAAACAAGGAAAAGTTCCGTCCTCAAATTTATCCACAGGTTTGTGCATATCTTCGTGGATAGTTCCGCAGGCACGCAAAAGCCGCAGACGAAAGTCTGCGGCTTTTCTCTTTGGCGTTTACTTGGCCCTGCCAATCTCCGTTGTCTTTTCAACCTCGATCAGCCTGCCTGTTTTTACATCGTAAAATATAACCGTAAATCGGAATATTGGAGGCTGCCAGCGGATGATTTCTGATGTATTCCACGTCATCTACGACGCTTTGCTCCAAATTATCGCTCGGCTGGAAATTGATATATCCGTCGCGGCAATCACACTCGGGTGTTATTTTCCGTCGTTTGCAATCGCGGTGTCAATATTCTCCTGCAGCTGCTTCATGCTGTTTTCGTTCGTGATGCCGCCGAGTACCGGCTCACCGACGATTTTTCCGTTCCGGTCGATAACATAGGTGGTCGGGAATGACATGATGTTCAGTGCAAACTTGCCTGCCTCGCTGCCGGATGCAAAGGTAATGTTGCGGTAGGATGCCCCCTTGGTCTGCAGAATCTGTTTAGCGGTAGCAATGGCATCCGCATTGTCATCGAGCGTTTCCGTATTGATGCCGATAACCTCGCCGCCCTGAGCCTTGACAGTCTGATTCAGCTTGTCCAGATCACCAAGTTCAGCCACGCACGGCTTGCAGCCGCTGAACCAGAAATTCACGACCGTAAACGCGTTGTCAGCGAACAAGCTGCTGTCCACAGCGTTGCCGTCCAGGTCTTTGCCCTCGAAAGCGGGGAACGCGTCGCTGGCGGGTGTGGTGGTGCCTTCCTCGGGCGGAAGTTCCTGCAGCTGGTCCTCCAGCTTGCGGACCTTGGCGGCATCGTCGGTCAGCGTCTTGTAGTCCTCGTCCGAGAGCTGGTCCTTGACGTTTTTAATCGCAAGATCGAGCACATCGGCGTAGTTGGTGCTCTGGGTGCTCTGCGCCAGATTGTCCTTGTCAAGCGAATTCAGAGCCGTTGTCCACAGTTCCTGGTGCTGGTCGAGGATGGCGTTTTCCTCCGCTATCAGCTCGGAGACGGTTTTTGCCGGTTTGCCGCAGGCGGATGCGCCGAGCAGCAGGCTTACGGACAGGGCAAATGCGATCAGTCGATTCTTTTTCATTAGATAGTTTCTCCTTTGTCAGTCGTTTGGGTTTTATCGCCCAGACCGTAGCGGTAGCAGATAGCACCGGTCGGGCAGGCTTTCATGCACATGCCGCAGCGGATGCACTCGGCATGATTGGGGTTTTTCGTGATGTCTACATCCATTTTGCAGGCTTTGGCACACGCGCCGCAGGATACGCATTTATGCGTATCCACCTGCATCTGAAACAGTGAAACGCGGTTCAGCAGCGCATAAAACGCGCCGAGCGGGCACAGCCACTTGCAGAATGGACGGTAAAACAGCACGCTGCACACGATAACGGTCAGCAGAACGGCTGCTTTCCAGGTAAACAGTGCGCCGAGCGCGGCACGAATACCGGAATTGACTGCCGCCAGCGGCAGCGCGCCCTCGAGCACGCCCTGCGGGCACAGGTACTTGCAGAAGAACGGGTCGCCCATGCCGAGCTCGTTCGTGATGAGGACGGGCAGCAGCACCACCATGATCAGCAGCACCGCATATTTCACATAGCGGAGCGGCTTCAGCCTTTTGGTGGACAGCTTAGGCGAGGGGATTTTGTGAAGAAGCTCCTGAAACCAGCCGAACGGGCACAGAAAGCCGCAGATAAACCGTCCGAGCAGCACGCCGAGCAGGATCAAGATACCGGTGATGTAATACGAAAACCGGAACTTCGACGAGCCGACGACTGCCTGAAAGGCGCCGATCGGGCACGCGCCCGCCGCGCCGGGACAGGAATAGCAGTTCAGGCCGGGCACGCAGACCGCCTTGCCGCCGCCCTGATATAATTTGCCCTGCAAAAAATTCGGCAGGTGGATATTGGTCAGCAGAGCCGCTGCTGCCTGTATCCAGCCGCGAAAGCGGGCTAAAACCGGAATATTTCTCTTATCCAATCCCAACACACTCCATACACAGGCGGATCGCCTTTGATAATACCGTATCGGCTTCGCCTCTCCACAGGCCGAACCCGATCATTGCAATGCCGACTGCCAGCAGGAAGAGCTGGGCGGCGGTTCTGTGCTTCAGCATTGTTATGCCCCTTTCGAAGTTGTTGACACCAGTATATCGCACGGGATATAAAATCTGTGTTAAGGTGCTAAAAAAACAAAAATTTTTTGCAACAGATTTCGTTAACACAAATTTTATCCCTGTCTGATATAATAAAGGTATGAAAATGCAAAGGAGGAAAGCTCATGCGGCTTTTGGTGATAGAGGACGAGCGTGATCTGTGCGAAGATATTGCGAAAAAACTGCGCCTGTCCGGTTATGAGGCGGACACCTGTGTTGACGGGGAGGCGGCGCTCGAGCTGCTGGCGGTGGAGCGCTACGATCTGGTGCTGCTCGACCTTAACCTGCCCAAGGTGGACGGTATGACGGTGCTGCGTACCCTGCGGGAGCATGATCAGGAGACCGGCGTGCTCATCCTGTCGGCGCGAAGCGAAATTTCCGACAAGGTGGACGGACTGGATGCCGGTGCGAACGATTATCTGTCCAAGCCGTTCCATCTGGAGGAGCTGGAGGCGCGGGTACGCAGCCTGACACGCCGCCGATTTGTGCAGCAGGATGTGTGCCTGCGGTGCGGCGGGCTGACATTTGACACACGCAGCCGCGCCGCTGCGGCGAACGGACAGGCCCTGTCGCTCACGCGCAAGGAGAGCGGCATTCTGGAATATCTGCTGCTCAATCGCGGGCGGCCGGTCAGCCAGGAGGAGCTCATCGAGCACGTTTGGGACAGCAGCGTGGACAGCTTCAGCAATTCCATCCGCGTACACATCTCCACGCTGCGAAAAAAGCTGCGCGCGGCACTGGGATACGACCCGATTCGCAATAAGATCGGACAGGGCTACGAGATCGGAGCGGGCGAATGAGCAAACGAATTTCTGTGCAGTGGCGCATCACGATATTGACTGCGCTGCTCATCGCGGCGGCGTGCGTGAGCCTGAATTTGCTGCTGTTTTACTCCGGCTCGGACAGCATGGATGCGCTGAACGGCTTTGTGGTGGAGTACAAAACGGGAAACCAGCAGGAAATGACCATTGAGATACCCCAAGAGAATATGCAGGCGTTCTTCAGCGGCTTTTCTCAGCAGGTGAGTGCGGAAAAGGTGCGTTTCGAGCGCATGGGCTGGTGCATCACCGCGCTGGTGACACTGCTGAGCGCCGTCATCGCGTATTTCGTCAGCGGACGGGCGCTCAAGCCGCTGGGCGATTTTGCGCGGCAGACCGGGCAGATCAACGAGGAAAGCCTGACCGACACCCGCCTGTCCGAGGACACGACCGCCGAGTTCCGGCAGCTGAGCCGGTCGGTCAACGCCATGCTCGACCGTCTGGCGCAGTCATTTGACACGCAGCGGCAGTTCACCGGCAATGCGGCGCACGAGCTTCGCACGCCGCTGGCGCTCATACAGACACGGCTCGAGCTTTTTGCGGCGGAGCATCCACAGATGAATGCCGAAACAGCCGCGCTGCTGCGCTTTGAGCAGGAACAGCTCGAGCGGCTGAGCGCCCTTGTACGCACGCTGCTGGAAATGAGCGACCTGCAATCCGTGCCGCGCACGGACTGCATCGACCTTGCGCCGATGGCCGAGGAAGTGCTGGTCGATCTGACGCCGCTGGCGCAGAAAAACGGCATCACGCTCACGCAGACAGGCGACAATGTGCAGCTCACCGGCAGCGATGTGCTGCTGTATCGGGTGCTGTTCAACCTGACCGAGAACGCCATCAAGTACAACCGCACGGGCGGCTCTGTGGAGCTGTCGGTCAAGCAGGAGCACGGGCAGGCGGCAATCCGCGTGCGCGATACCGGCCCGGGCATTGCCGAGGAGTACCGGGACAGCATCTTTCAGCCGTTTTTCCGCGTGGATAAGTCGCGTAGCCGCGCAATGGGCGGCGTGGGACTGGGACTGGCGCTCGTGCAGGAGATTGTCCGGCTGCATGGCGGCACAGTGCGCGTTGAACAGAGCGCAGATACGGGAACAACAATTCTGGTAACACTGCCGGTTGGAAAAGCGGCTTGACGCTCAAATTGAGGGCATATATACGCGCTGCCTTAACAGCATACACGGTTTACACCCGCTCTGAAATCCAGTATAATTTAGACAGTACAACGGACAGGAGAGTACATTACAGTATTCGGAGGTGCGCGCCATGCCAAAATCGAAATGGAATCTGAACACGATCTACATATCCGAGCGGCTGCAGGAGAGCCTGCGGCCAATCTCGCGCTGTGCCATGACGACCGTGGTTGCACCCATGGGATACGGCAAAACGACGGCGGTGGAGTGGTATCTCGCGGAACGTGCCGGAGCCGAGGCGCCGTACATTGTGCGCATCAGTGTGTACTCGAGCAATCTTGCGATTTTCTGGAAAAGTGTGCAGGACGCCTTTGCGCGTGCAGGCTTTGCCTTTCTGCGGGAATACGACTGTCCGACCGACGGAGCGAGCGGAGGACTGCTGATCGACGATCTGTGTCATGCGCTGACCGGTGAGAAGTCCTGCTATATTTTTATTGACGATTTTCACCTGCTGACCGACAAGCGCGCACCCGGATTCCTGTGTGCGCTGGCCGGACGGCTGCCGCCCAATGTTCATCTGATTTTAGCCAGCCGTGACCTGTTTCTGCCGGCGGCAGAGCTTGTCCGGCTGGGCGGAAAGGTGTACCAGATCGGCACGGCGCAGCTTCGGCTTAACCATACCGAGCTGGCGGTCTATACCAAGCGGTGTGGAACCGCGCTTTCCGACGAGCAGATAGATACGCTGCTGTATTACAGCGAGGGCTGGTTTTCGGCGGTTTATCTGAATCTGCGGATGTTTTCCGAGCACGGTGTGCTGCCGGACCCGAATTCGGATATTTCATCCATCTTTACGGCTGCGATGATTGATCCGCTGCCCGAAAAACAGCGGGAATTCCTTGCGGTGATGGGACTTGCCGACGAATTTACGGTCGAAATGGCGCAGTTCGTCATGGCAGACGCGCACGCCGAGGACCTGCTTGCCGCGCTGACCGGGCAGAATGCGTTTGTCAAGCGTCTGCCGGACGGCGCGACCTACCGGTTTCATCACATGATGAAGGAATGCGCGCTGCACACCTTCCTGTCCATGCCGAAGGAGCGGCAGACCGTCTACCGCGGGCGGCTCGGCATCTGGTATGAGGATCATCGGCTGTATCTGCATGCCATGACCGAGTACCGGCAAAACGGCGATTACGATGCGATGCTGCGCACGCTGCAGAAGGATGCAGGCATTCTGCTTTCCTCGCTGCACCCGAAGGCAGTGCTGGCAGCGCTGGACGAATGCCCGGCGGCTGTGCTCGCAAGCCATCCGCTAGCGATTCTGGTGCTTATGCGGAGTATGTTCAACTGGCGCAATATCCCGAAAATGCTGGAGCTGAAGGAGCTGCTGCTGACGGCGATTTCCGAAAATACAGCGCTTTCCGCACAGGAAAAAGGCGATTTGCGGGGAGAATGCGATCTGATTATGAGCTTCCTCTGCTACAACGATATCAGCGCCATGAGCCGCCTGCACCGGAGTGCCAGCGCGCAGATGTCGCGGAAGGCGATCAGCATCCAGTCCGGCGGCGGCTGGACCTTCGGCTCGCCGTCCGTGCTAATGATGTTTTACCGCGCACCGGGCGAGCTGCAGAGCGAGCTTGCCGAGATGGACGAGTGCATGCCGCACTATTATAAAATCACCGGCAATCACGGTCAGGGTGCCGAGACCATCATGCGTGCCGAGGCGGCGTTCCTGCAGGGACGCTTAACGGATGCACATATCGAACTCGAAAGCGCGTGCGCCCGGATTCAGGACAACGGACAGGCCAATATGGCGCTGTGCTGTGATTTTCTGGCGTGGCGGCTGTCGCTGTTTGCGGAGATAAAGTATCACTGCACGCTTGCTGAGCGGCACGCGGAGCTGCTGCGGCAGCACAATGCTTCCTGGCTGAACCTATGGAACGCGATTGCGGCGTATTATTACGCTTTGCTTGGCAAAACCGACAAGATTCCGGAGGTTTTTCGCGCGCACAGGCTTTCAACCGTGCATACACTTGCACCGGGCAAGCCGATGATCGAGATGATCGAAAATCAGGTCGGTCTGGCACAGGGCGACTACGCCCGTGTTGTTGGCCGGAGCGAAAGACTGCTTGCTGTGTGCGAAGGCATGCACTACGCACTGGTCGCGATGCATATCCGAATCCAGACGGCAGCGGCGTATGAAATGCTGGGTAAGCATGCGGAGGCACAGGCGCAGCTCGATCAGGCACTGACCGACGCGGAACCGGACGGCTTTGTCATTCCGTTTGCGGAGAATTATCGCTATCTCAAGCCATTGCTGGCAGAGCGGCTGCAAACCGGACCGGTTGCGCAGATCATCGAACTGGGAGAAGCCGCAGAGCGGCGAAAGGCCGGATTTGATCGTCCGGAAGCCCTGTCGGCGCTGACCGAGCGGGAATATGAGATTGTCCGGCTGATGGCACAGCGGCTGAACAACCGCGAGATTGCGGAAAAGCTGTATCTGTCCGAGGGCAGTATCCGGCAGTATGTGAATCAAATTTACACCAAACTGCAAATAGCAGGAGAGCCGCGCGCAAAGCGCAAGCTGCTGCTCGACCTGCTTGCGGATAAAAACTAACAACTTGTGAATGGTTTTTTTGAAAGGT
>OLOI01001391.1_pt1 | contig 20767 bp, 18 predicted proteins | sample 1672131 | NCBI WGS metagenome assembly OLOI01 (sample SAMEA3136651, study PRJEB25190) | human gut metagenome
GGTGCGCACCAGCTGCAGTGCTTCATGCATCACGATAATATCGGTATTATCCCCTACATAACAGGAAGTTGCTCCCAGGTGAATGATTCCCTTTGCCTTCGGGCACTGCTGCCCATATGCATATACATGTGACATTACGTCATGACGTACCTTCTTTTCTCTCTCTTTTGCCACTTCGTAATTGATGTCCTCTGCATGCTCCTTCAGCTCTGCAATCTGCTCATCCGTAATATCCAGACCCAATTCTTTCTCGGTTTCTGCCAATGCAATCCATAATCTTCTCCAGGTACGGAACTTCATATCCGGTGAAAAAATGTACTGCATCTCCTTGCTTGCATATCGCTCTGATAATGGACTGCGGTATCTGTCGTTACTCATCATATTTCCTCCTCGTTAATCAAATGCGTGTGAGATATCCCCATCCGGCACTTCCATCGGATAATTACCAGTGAAGCAGGCATCACAATATCCCAGATCTCCCACCATTTCTTTTAATTTATCTACTTCCATATAACCAAGCGAATCTGCGCCGATCAGCTCTCTGATCTGCTCGGTTGTATGAGAATGAGCTATTAACTGTTCATTGGACGGTACATCGGTTCCGAAATAACACGGATAAAGGAACGGCGGTGAGCTTATCCTTACATGTACCTCCTGTGCTCCGGCTTTCTTTAACATCCGGATAATATTAGCACAAGTCGTACCTCGCACAATGGAATCGTCTACCATAACGATCCTTTTATCTTTCACGACTTCCTCTATGACATTCAGTTTAATCTTTACGCTGGACTCACGTTCATTCTGCGTCGGCTTGATAAATGTACGTCCTACGTAACTGTTCTTGTGAAATGCCATACCGTACGGAATACCGGAAGCCTCCGAATATCCCTTGGCTGCCACCAGACCGGAGTCCGGAACGCCTACTACCAGATCAGCCTCTACCGGATAGGACTGTGCCAGTGCCTTGCCGGCAATGATCCGTGAATGATAAACATTCACCTGATCAATGGTACTGTCTGTTCTCGCAAAATAAATATATTCAAATATACATCTGGCATGCTTAGCCGGATCGATTGCCATACTCATATCAGACTGGATACCCTTCTTCGTAAATGTAACAATCTCACCAGGTTCTACATCCCGCACAAATTCGCCGCCAACAGCAGCGATCGCACAGCTCTCGGATGCAAGAAAATATGTATCGTCTCTTTTACCGATGCAGAGCGGTTTCAATCCAAATGGATCTCTGGCTCCGATCATCTTACGTGGCGATGTAACCACCAGTGCATAGGCACCTTTGATCTTCCCCATCGCATTGCGGACAGCTGCTTCCGCAGTTCCTGCTTTCAGACGTTCTCTGGCAATATGGTATGCGATTACTTCTGAATCAATGGTCGTCTGAAAGATCGCTCCTGTGCGCTCCAGTTCATGACGCAGCTCAATCGCATTGGTCAGATTACCATTATGCGCAATTGCCAGTACACCTTTCACATAATTGATAACCAGAGGCATCGCATTCTCTGCCTTCGATGCTCCTGCTGTTGAATACCGCACATGGCCAACCCCCAGATTGCCATTTAACGCATGCAGAGATTCACTGTCGAACACTTCATTCACAAGCCCCAATCCCTTCTTGAAGTGTACCTTCCGTTCTCCATTTGTATCCGTTACCGCGATACCACAGCTCTCCTGTCCTCTGTGCTGCAACGCAAAAAGCCCATAATATATTGTTGGGGCAACATCGCCTCCACTCATATCATAGGCTCCAAATACACCGCACTCTTCTCCAAGACCTGTTGTAATCTTCTCAAATTTATCCATGAATGTTCGTCTCCTTATATCATATTAATATTCATAGTTCAACACTCAATGACATACATGATTATAATATAGCGTATTCGGAAAATCAATTATCAATTATCCGTTCTCCGATACTCACGCTTCCACTTTTCCAAAACCTGCGCTTCAATATCCAGATCTGCCTGCTGCAAGGCTTCTTTCATATCTTCTTTCAGTTCACTGTTCAGATTCAGATATGTCTGCTCTTTGGACAGCATTTTCCCATAAGCATCCTCCGGCAAATATCTGTAACAGCAATAAAGGTACGGTTTTAAAATAGAAGCATCCGGATTCACCTCATAAGCTCTCTCATACATATGTGCAGCTTCTTCATACAGAAACATCTTGCCATATGCCGCACCAAGGCAGCTGTATACTTTGCTGTAGAATTCTTTGCCAATGGACTCATCCCAGTCCTTGTTCACAATAGACTGATACACAAGAATCGCAGATGCAGTCTCACCGGAATTCAATAGATTATCTGCTTTGTATTTCTCGCGTTCTACTTCGTTCTGATTCTTCAAATGTTCCAGTACATTGTGAATCTTGGTGATCTCCGCTGCAGAATAAATCGCAGCATGACTCAGCACCGTCAGCAGGAACTGTTCTGTCGTGCAGTTCTGATCTAACAATACCCTGAGTTCTGCAGCGAGATCGTCTAATTCCAGTTCCTCTTCCAGCCAGTCACACAGCTTTTTATTCATGATCGTATAATCGATCAGATACAGATTGTTGCACAGATAATAACACAGCTCTTCCAGTGTACTGATCCTTGTATGGATCCTCGAAATTTCATAGGGATGTTTTGCCTTTTTCTTATGACAAAGAATTAAACTGCCCATTGCTGCCTCCTAATTCAATGATCTTCTCCAACCGGAATCCTGATGGCGCAAAAAATTCGCCAAATCCCATATCTTCAAAAATAATATGACAGGTCTTTTCATCCGAGAAGAATGTACTAATTTTCAGACGAAGCGCATAGTTTTTCCGGTCCGGCATACCTTTCAGAGAAACCGACTCCACAAGATGCCTGCCGGTCACCAGAGAATCTACATGGATCTCAATATCCTCTGTATCACCAAGAAGCACCTCGAACTGTCTGTCTGATTCGTACCAGTGATTGCCCCAGGATACCAGTGGGTACCAGCCTTCTTCTCCATTCACGCGCATCCGCACGGAAATCTGCTCGGTCAGTTTTGTCTCATCCAGGTAGACTGGTGCATCTGACTGTTCCTCTTTTCTGCGCTGCGCTGTATAACACGCTCCTTTACTGTACAGATTATTTCCCATAAACGCACGGCGTCCGTTACAGAGAACGCGCAGAGAATTCGGATACCAGTTATTTTCAAATCCATCTCCTGTCAAAAAGACAGAAGAGATCATCTTCTTGTTGAATACACTCTGGATAAAACGTTTAAAATGCTCATCTGCCGCTTTTGCCTTCTCAACATGCAGCACCGGATAAACTGCTTCCAGTTCTTCCATACGTGCATCTGCCACCTTGTCCACCGTCACAAAGCTTTCTCTGCTTTTCTGCGAACTGTTCTTCAGTTCCCGCAACATATATGCCCGGATCACATCCTCGTCACAGTAAAAAAGTGCCGCTTCATACTGCCATAATTCTTTCGGCTGGTTAAACATATAATGACAGAAGCTTTCCTTGTAGTCCTGAACATAAATATTTTCCTTTGCCACTCCGAGTTTCTGTCCGATTCCCTTCAGCAAGACGCGGATGTCTTCGTTTTTCTCCGGGACTGTAAACGTGATGCTTTCAATTTCTTCAAATCCGTTCAACGTGTACTTTACAAAATCCGCCAGCAGCTGGACGCCTTCATATTCCTGTCCGTCTACCTCAATTTTCCTATTGCCAAGCGCACACTCCCAGATCCCTTCCACGCAGATACTGTCCCTTACCGTAGACATCCTTCTTGCCTGTCTTCCGTAAGTCCAGGTCTCTTTATAATAGTTCATCACCAGAGGAATCTGATTGTTCTCTTTTTCAATTCCGGTATCCACCGTCTCCGGTTCCTGTGTTTTTTCATTATAATAACTGATCTGACACATCTTTGCATTGATGTCATATCCTATAATACTTCCATGTGTCATGAAGTATTTCCTCCTTTAGTAAGCAACAAAAATATCCTCAGCAAGCTGTTTTTCTGTTGCAAATTCCTTCATCGCGATTGCCAGTGCTTCATTCTTCAGTGATGTCATATCATTCAGTCTTCCAAATTTTCCGATTGGTCTCACCTCACGCGGCTTATAGTCACTTTTTTCCGTAACCGTCACCTTATCCTTATTCGTCTCTGTAAAATAATAACGCAGAGATTCATCACCAAACAAAATAAAGCTCTTGATATAAGTGTCTTCATATGCCGGAAGCAGTATTTCTTCCTGATAATTCATATTATCACTTTCGCCTTTCCGTATCTGGTAGGAAATTGCCACTTTGCTTCCAGGTTTTGCGTGATATTCGATCATCGTCTTATCATAAAGCTGCACTTCTCTGAGCCAGTTCTCCGGATACTTCAAATAGAAAGAAAAATACAGCTGTTTTTCACACATTTCGCGCAGGAATTCCCGTAGCATCGGTTCCAGTTCCTGATGCACTTCCCTGCTGGAATAATATTTTAGCAGGGCGATCTTACAGATATCCGGAAGATCTTCCTCTTTGCGGTATTCATTTGCGATGATTACAAAAATACATCCTTTTACCTGGCGTCCGTTCACCACATATTCTCTTGAAACATAAGCAAGATATGCTCTCTTTAAACGGAAATACGTTCTTCCTTCATAATAATCCGCAAAAATTTCTTCCTCACCAAACATAGTTTCCGAGAAAAGCATCTGCGTAATGATTCTTTCTGAAAGCTTGTAGGTTGTAATATCATAATCTCTTGCCACATGCCAGAGTTTCTTCATATTACGGGTCGATCCACAATAATACTCAGCAAGATAAGACAGCGTCTGCTTATCATACTGATCTTTCAGAAACAGTTCAAAGCATAATGCCAGAAGAAAATCATCCTCCTCCGTACCTTCTTCACGCAGGCGCATACTGCACATTTTAAACACTTCTTTTTCATCTGCCATCTCCAGCCCGTGCTCTCTAAGCATATCCCAGGTCAGTTCTTTTTTCTCTTTCTTCCGTTCCTCTTCCTCATGCTCTTCCTGATATTTTTTGCAGATTTCCATATACCGGTTCTCATAGAACATCCTCATAGTCTCATATGGAATGGAATCAATGTAATGGCGGCCGTCTTTTGATTCCCAGACAATCCGTGCGTCTTTATTGTATAAATATACAATCACTCCATCCGCACTGTACTGTACTTTCTGACTGATCGTTCCGTCAGGCTCGATCACCATGACAAACGCCATGTTCTTTACCGTTGTCTTAATCTCATAAGCATGACAGATATCATAAACTGCCCGGATTCTTTCCGGTGTCATATCCCGCTCAGTACAGCAGCGTTTGTAAATAATATGCAGAATATCATTGATCCTTCGATTCTCAAGCTGCATCCAGGCAAACCGCTCCATCTGCTCTCTGTAAGCACTGTAAAGCTCACTGCTTTCTTCCTCACAGTTAATCAGATTTGCATACAACACCGCTGCTTTTTTATATTCCAGTGTATTTCCATGCTGGAAGTAAAGTAATACGGATTTTGGAAACTGTCTGTCCAGATATTTGTCATCCACAGTCATCATATAATATTCAAAAAGCTGCGCAATCTTCAGATCTTCTTTTACTGCCAAGGCATACCACTTGAAGCATTCCGGTGTTGTCCGATTGCCACGGATCAGATGGGTACAAATTGCTGTCAGAATCTGTGGATCCGGGAAAATCCGATAAACCTTCTGCATCACAACATCCAGATTCTTATCATAAGTCCGCTGTTGGGATGCAAGGTTCGCCATATAAAGCGCAATTTCCTTTGTCAGAACTCCGTGCTTCTGCGCAAAATTGAGAATCTGTACTTCAAATGCCGAGAGCTTTTTCAGACAGGTTGGCTTCTCCAGAAAACACCGGTATGCCTGCCAGTACAGAATTACCTGGTTCGCACCGTTGCTGCAGTGGCGTTCCAGAACCTGTAATTTTTTGCTGTAGTTTTTATATTCCGGATCAATGTCAATCAGCATACACACAAGCTCCCATGAAGTTGGTTCTTTCATATATGCCTTATTCAGTTCTTCAATTGCTTTGTTAACCTGGCTGCCTGATTTTCTCAAAAGCGCAGTCAGATACAGATAATACGATGAAATGACCGAATCCTTATTCACTGAGAAACGGCTGTAATTGTAATCATCCAGAATACCACTGGCCTTGTCCGGCTCCTTACAGAGCAGGTTAAGATGTGCATCAAACAGTGGATAAACATCTCCGTCTTCTGAATATATATCCAGTCCCTTCAGTTTTTCTCTTGTTGCGTCCGCCCAGGCTGTCAGATCCTTTCCTTCCGCATTACACGCAAGGAAATCCTTTATGATTGATGCAATCGTCTTATCTGCCACACGTCTGTTCTCTGCATGATCCTTGTGATTGGCCAACATTACCTCATAGGTCAGCGATTCATACGGACTTTCAAAAACAATCTGTCCATAATTATTTCCCGCATGAGCCTTTTCCGGATGAATGATATAACTGAAATCAAACAGATTTCCCACAAAATCGTCCGTTGTAAAGTTATCCCTTCCAATCTGGATAAAATCACCGCTCACATGCACCTTCACCGGCATAAATCCCCAAGTATTCTTTGTAAAATGAATAATCTCACGGGTTGCTTCTTTTAAATTGCGGAAAGTTCTCTGATTCCGTCCCATTGTCAGGAAAATACATTCTTTCTGTTTGATTCCGACCAGAAATTCTTCCATCGCCTGCTCACCTAGAGACCATTTCCTAATATTATCATAAAGTGCCTTTATCCTTGGCTCTTCATACTTTATCACGTCATAAAAATCGCGTGATCTGAAAAGACGGTGTGCCTCGATAAAGTTCTCCATCGCCAGCCTTTTAAAATCACGGATATTCTGTACTCTTCCACAGGAAGTCTCGACTGATGGTTTTTCAATGATCGCAGTAAAGTTTACCTCAAATTCTCCACCATTACATACAATCGTAAACTTTCCCTGTTCAACATGCCCGGGAGCAAGTCCGCTTCCATCATAAGTAAAACGGAGCTCCACCGGGTTGCCCTCAAATCCCTGTTCTTCTAAATGTATACGAAAAGAAGAAGAATATACAAGTCCTCTGATATCTCCTTCTTTCCTGTTCTTCAAAATGAAACTTCCCTGGCAGGACTCTCCTTCCCCGATCGTCATCTCAAGATTCGTTACCGGCAGTACAATCTCCGGATGAACAGTTCGAAAATCTCCTTTGGAAAATTTTTTTATTTTATTCTTCAAGCTTGCCACCTACTTCTGCATTGCATTTTTTCAAAAAGACATTATAATAAATTATAACATTATTCTGCATATCAGGCAATGCGGAATACCCGATTTTTTTAATTCACAGATTTTTGTTATACACAAAGGAGAATACTATTTATGGAAGCAAAACCGCAGTTTCATGGAAGTGACACCGCTGCTGTCGCCGCATTTTATCATGTACCGGTGGACGAGATTGTCTGCTTTGGAGCCAATGTCAACCCACTTGGATTATCCAAAAACCTGAAAAAAGATCTTGCTGCACATCTGGATCTTCTCAGTAGTTATCCGGACCGAAATTACACTACTTTGAAGAAAGTGATTGCCGATTACTGCCAGATTTTACCGGAACATGTAATCGTCGGAAATGGTTCTACCGAGCTGATCTCTCTCCTGATCCAGACACGGAAACCACAAAAAACGCTGGTTCTCGGACCAACTTATTCCGAGTATGGACGTGAACTGGATCTGGTGGGAAGTTCCATCCATACTTACCTGTTAAAAGAGTCAGATCAGTTCCATCTTGATATCCATGCCTTCTGCGAAGAAATCAGGAAGGGCTATGATCTGGTGATATTATGTAACCCGAACAATCCGACTTCGTCCGCTCTCAAAATGCCTGAGATCCAGACCATTCTGGACTGCTGCCGGGAGGCTGGCTCTTTCTTGATGATCGATGAGACTTACGTTGAATTTGCACCGGATATTAATGAAATTTCTTCCATGTCTCTGATCAGCAGTTTTGATAATCTGATGATTCTCCGTGGCGTATCCAAATTTTATGCCGCACCTGGTCTCCGCCTCGGCTACGGTGCAACCAGTAACAGCCAGTTTCTTCAGGATCTTCTGCTGATGCAGAACCCATGGAGTCTGAACAGCCTCGGCGCTTACGCTGGTGAGAAAATGCTCCAGGATCAGGAGTATATCCGGAAAACACGGGATCTGATCCTCTCCGAGCGAGACAAAATGTGCACTGAAATCTCCAAAATCAATGTGCTGACTGTGTATCCTGCTTATGCGAATTTTGTACTAGTAAAGATTGAAAAAGAGGGAGTTACTTCTGCGGATGTGTTTGAATTTCTGATCAAGCAGGGTCTGATGGTGAGAGACTGCTCCAGCTTCAAAGAACTGGGCGGGGAATACTTCCGGTTCTGCATTATGGCTCCGGAAGATAATAAGAGACTGCTTCAAGGAATACAGGATTTCTTTGCATAATGTTTCCTATCCCCACAAGAAGACCATTCACTAAATCGCCAACTCTTATTTCTAAAAATTTTGAGCAGCACAGGATCCCGGCGCAAATGAGATTGAATCGTTGCGGCTAAGAGCGCACAAAAATAGGGGTGGTGTCCGTGTTCACACGAACATCATCCCCTTTTTTGTACAAGCTTCGGAGTTGCCATGCATCCGTATGAAACTGCCAGTGACAGTTTCATAGGTGACGATCAATATCATTTGCGCCAGGATCCGTCCCTCTTCACACTATTCTTTCAAAATAAGCGCCACAAACACAAGATCTTCTTCCCCCGCATTCTTGATGCCATGTCCATTTCCGTCTGCACAGAAAGTCACATCACCAACTTCTACCGGATATTCTTTGCCATTATCATTGTAAATGCCTGCCCCTTTTGTCAGATAGTAAGTCTCAGTCTCTCCATGATGCTCATGATATCCGATCTCACATCCAGGTTTTAACGTTACTTCATTGAACATCTTGCAGTACGCACCGAGCTGTTCACCTTTGATCAGTTCTTCCTTCAGGATATAGCCTGCGCCACCCGCTACATTTTCTGCTTTGATTGGTTGTCTTTCTGATTTCTTTGTCATGACTCTTTTCCTCCTGTCTGATCAGATTTCTTTATCTGTCATTGTGACACGATTATTGAATTGCGTCAAGTGCCGCAGAAATATCTGCGATCAGATCCTCTTTATCTTCAAGTCCCAGACTGATGCGAATCAGTTCTGCCGGAACCCCTGCTTCTTTTAACTGCTCATCATTCATCTGGCGATGTGTGGATGTTGCCGGGTTCAGGCAACAGGTTCTCGCATCTGCCACATGGGTTTCAATCGCTCCAAGCTTCAGATTCTGCATGAATACGGAAGCAGCTTCTCTTCCACCTTTCAATCCGAAAGATACCACTCCACAGCCCCCGTCTGGCATGTATTTCTTTGCTCTTTCATAGTATTTGTTAGATGGAAGTCCCGGATAATTGACATAAGCAACCTTTGGGTGCTGCTCCAGAAATTCTGCCACAGCCTGTCCGTTCTCCACGTGCCTTGGCATACGCACATGAAGAGATTCCAGTCCGAGATTCAGGATAAATGCATTCTGTGGTGCCTGGATCGATCCGAGATCACGCATCAACTGAGAAGTACATTTTGTGATAAATGCGCCTTCTTTTCCGAATTTCTCAGCATAGGTAATTCCATGATAGCTTTCATCCGGTGTGCAAAGTCCGGGATATTTATCTGCATGAGCCATCCAGTCAAATTTACCACTGTCTACGATTGCTCCACCGACTGCTGCTCCATGTCCGTCCATATATTTTGTAGTCGAATGTGTCACAATATCTGCTCCCCATTCGATCGGACGACAGTTGACCGGTGTCGGGAAGGTATTATCCACGATCAGCGGTACACTATGCGCATGCGCAACCTTTGCAAAAAGCTCAATATCCAGAACAGTAAGTGCCGGATTGGCAATCGTCTCACCAAACATCAGCTTTGTATTTGGCTGGAATGCCGCATTTAATTCTTCTTCTGTTGCATCCGGAGAAACAAATGTTGCGTCAATTCCCATTTTCTTCATTGTCACACTGATCAGATTGAAGGTTCCACCATAAATCGAAGAGGAAGCCACAATATGATCTCCTGCTTCACAGATATTGAACATAGCAAAGAAATTCGCTGCCTGTCCGGAAGAAGTCAACATTGCAGCTGTTCCGCCTTCCATCGCCGCGATCTTTGCCGCTACGTGGTCGTTAGTCGGATTCTGCAGACGGGTGTAGAAATATCCGGATGCCTCCAGATCAAATAATTTTCCCATATCTTCACTTGTATTGTATTTGAATGTCGTAGACTGAATGATCGGAACCTGTCTCGGCTCTCCATTTCCAGGTGTATATCCTCCCTGCACGCATTTTGTTCCCATATGATAAGTATTCATGAGAAAGTTCCTCCTTTTTCTTTTACACATTTCCTCTAATGTATATTCATTAAGTATGTTTTCTATTATAGCAGAAAACGGGAGATTTTGTTTAAAAATCTCCCATTTGTTTTATATTTTTCGCAGAATATGCAGTTTTTCTTTTATTTTCCTCTTACGGTTTACATCTCCCACACGGGCTATACCCCTCTTTAGTCAGTTCTTCTCTTGAACCTGTAAATGTTTTTTTATTTCCTTCTTTGATATCTTTTACTCCTGAGCACTCCGGCGTATGGAACTTCTTTGTATTTTCATTCAACACATACATCTTTTTCTCTGTATTTCCACTGGTTTTTCCCGTACCCGCTGACGCATCCGTATCGGAAAGCACTGCCTTTCCCGTTGCATAATCAATCGTAATTCCCGGCTGTACATTATAGACATACACATTAAATTTCACACCTTCTCCATGATCCTCCACTGATTCTGCTTCCATTAAAACTCCGGATGCAACCAGATTCCCCCCTTCAAATACCGGTGTGACACGATACATTACATGATTATCTGTCTCTTTGATGTAGTCGGCAACCATATTTTCAAATGGCAGCATCCCATCCACATTCATATAGCGGGTTCCTGTAATCAGATTCTTTTCGTTTGCATTTTCTGCCGTCAGCTGATAGCCTATCAGATGACAACGGTTGTAAAGATATTTTCCATCCACATTGTCAAATTTTATTGTCTGCCACCCGGACGGTTTCACCTGTCCAATCTTTCCTCTTTTCCCGCTCGGCATCAGATCTGTCCCAATATTGGACGAGGCAACGCCGCATCGTCCCAGCTCATCCAGATCACTGTAGCTTTCATAAGACTGATCTGTCAGCTCATCTTCGGTAAAATCCGGTTCATTATCGTCAATCACTACATACGGTGTTCCGCTGTATGCCGGAATATTATCCAATGTAGCGCTCACCGGATCCTGGCTGCCACCCGCTGTCGATTCATTTTCTCCGCTACCTGACTGCCTTTCAACTACTGCTGCCTGACTGTTTCCATATGATGCACTTTGCGCATCTGCTCCACCTGTACCACACGCTGTCAGAAACAATGCAAACGTCAGAAGCAGCACACCTCTCATTTTCCCAATTTTCTTCTTCATAACAATCCCTGCCTGTTGTAAATTTCTTTTGTAATCTTCTCATGGGAGTAACCGGAAAAATCTTTTCTCTCTTCCAGTCTCCACTTGCTTAAATCTACCTCAAAAAATACATCTGCCGGATAATCCCGGTTCCATTTATACAGAACAATCTCTGTAATCTTCCCCTCATATCCGGCCAGATTCTCCCTCTCAACAAAACAGAAATCCTCTTCTTCTGCCTTTTCCAGAAAATCCCGGTCAACCTTCCACATTTTTTCATCCTCCAGTCGCCCTGCGTCCTGTATTTTCTTCCCAGTCCCAGTTTCCCGGCATACCTCTTCTTTTGCTTTAAAGACTTCTTTAAAAAGCTTATCTGTCTCCGGCGCCATCCAGAGCACATTCCCTCTCGTCATCTCAAGAATATCCTCTGACACCATCCGGTCCCGGCTCACTCTCCTGCCATTAAAGCATATCCCCATCCGGTTATCCACACATACAATAGTTTTCACACTACAAAACTCCTTCCCCGCAATTCCGGCCAATATCCGAAATTCTCTACACAGATTCACATTCTTTTGCCATTGTAGCGTCCGTCTCGTCCCTGCATTTTCCATAACACAAACAGGCAGAGAATCCAATCCCTGCCTGTCCGTATTCATAACATCTTATTCAACTTTCGCAATATCAATCAGTGTAAGCTGACGGATATCTGTATTTTCCAGACTTGTCACAAGTGCTCTTGCCGTATCCATAGCTGTCAGTACATTGACACCTGTCTCGATTGCATTACGACGGATTACAAATCCATCTCGTGCATGATCTGCTCCCTGCGGAGGAGTATCAATTACAAGGTCGATCTCGTGTCCAAGGATCAGATCCATCAGATTCGGTGATTCCTGCTCAATCTTATTGACCGGAATTGCTTTTACGCCGCCTTCTTTTAATGCATCAGCTGTACCGCGTGTTGCAAAGATACGATAGCCGAGTGCATCAAATCTGCGTCCGATCTCAACAGCCTCTCCCTTATCCTCATCACGAACAGTCATGATCATGTTCTTATATTTTGGAAGGTTAATTCCAGCTCCAAGGAACGCTTTGTAAAGTGCCTCGTTAAATGTAGTTGCAATTCCCAGGCACTCACCTGTAGACTTCATTTCCGGTCCAAGGCTGATATCTGCACCACGGATCTTCTCAAATGAGAATACCGGCATCTTGATTGCAATATAATCAGCTTCTTTCTGAAGTCCCGGTGTGTAACCCATTTCTCTGATCTTATGTCCGATGATCGCTCTTGTAGCAAGCGGAACGATCGGAATACCTGTTACCTTACTGATATAAGGAACGGTACGACTTGAACGTGGGTTTACTTCGATGACATAAACATCTTCGCCACATACGATGAACTGGATGTTGATCATACCAATTACGTGAAGGGCTTTTGCAAGACGCTTTGTATATTCTTCAATTTTACGCTTTGTCACTTCAGAAATGCTCTGCGCAGGATATACAGAAATACTGTCACCAGAATGGATTCCGGCACGCTCAATATGTTCCATAATACCAGGGATCAGAATGTCTGTTCCGTCACATACTGCATCGACCTCAATTTCTTTACCGACCAGATATTTATCAACCAGAATCGGGTGATCCTGTGCAATACGGTTGATGATTCCGATAAATTCATCAATATCATGATCGTTGATTGCAATCTGCATTCCCTGTCCGCCAAGTACATAAGAAGGACGAACCAGTACCGGATATCCGAGACGGTTGGCAACCTCTTTTGCTTCTTCAGCGGTAAATACTGTATCTCCCTTCGGACGTGGAATATTGCACTGTGCAAGGATCTCGTCAAAGAGCTCTCTGTCCTCTGCGGCATCTACATCTTCTGCGGAAGTTCCAAGAATCGGCACTCCCATCTTCATCAGGGATTCTGTTAATTTGATCGCAGTCTGTCCACCAAACTGAACAACTGCTCCGTCCGGTTTTTCCAGGTCTACAATACTCTCTACATCTTCCGGAGTAAGTGGTTCGAAATACAGCTTATCTGCGATATCGAAATCGGTACTTACAGTTTCCGGGTTGTTATTTACGATAATAGTCTCGTATCCTTCTTTTGCAAATGCCCATGTACAATGTACAGAACAGAAGTCGAACTCGATACCCTGTCCGATACGGATCGGTCCTGATCCAAGTACTAGAACTTTCTTTTTGCCAGAAGTCTCTTCTACTTCGTTCTGGCTTCCGAATACAGAATAATAATATGGGGTCTCTGCCGCGAACTCAGCCGCACAGGTATCAACCATCTTGTATGCTGCAACGATTCCGTTTGCATGACGCATATCGTGGATTTCTCTCTCATCTTTTCCGGTCAGTCGTGCAATAACATTATCCGGGAATTCAATACGTTTTGCTTCTTTCAGAAGTTCCGGTGTGAGTTCCTGTGTCTTCAGAGCCTGTTCCATCTCAACAAGGATTGCGATCTTGTCGATGAACCATTTGTCGATCTTTGTGATCGCATGGATCTCGTCATAAGAGATTCCTTTGCGGAGTGCTTCTGCGATCATCCAGATTCTGCGGTCATCTACGATTTCCAGTTTTTCCAGAATTTCTTCTTTGGAAAGTGCTGAAAAATCATAAGAAAGCAGGCAGTCTACATGCTGCTCCAGAGAACGGATCGCTTTCATAAGAGCTCCTTCAAAGTTATCGCAAATACTCATAACTTCTCCTGTAGCCTTCATCTGTGTCGTCAATGTTCTCTTTGCACTGATAAATTTATCGAATGGAAGTCTCGGCATCTTAACAACACAGTAGTCAAGCATTGGCTCGAAGCTTGCATAAGTTTTCTTTGTAACTGCATTCTTGATCTCGTCCAGTGTATATCCAAGGGCAATCTTTGCAGCAACTTTTGCGATCGGGTATCCTGTCGCTTTGGAAGCCAGTGCAGAAGAACGGCTTACACGCGGGTTTACCTCAATTACACAATATTCAAAAGAGTCTGGATGTAATGCGTATTGTACGTTACATCCACCAGTAATATTCAGTTCTGTAATGATATTCAGTGCCGAAGTACGCAGCATCTGATACTCTTTATCTCCAAGAGTCTGGGAAGGTGCAACAACGATACTGTCACCGGTATGAACTCCGACCGGATCGATATTTTCCATATTACATACAGTAATACAGTTTCCAGCACTGTCTCGCATTACTTCGTACTCGATTTCTTTCCATCCTGCAATGCAGCGTTCTACAAGAACCTGTCCTACACGTGACAGACGGAGTCCGTTCTCAAGGATTTCTTCCAATTGTTCCTGATCATGTGCGATACCACCACCGCTTCCGCCGAGGGTATATGCCGGACGAAGAACAACAGGATATCCGATCTTATCTGCAAACGCGACACCATCTTCTATATTTTCAACGACCAGTGAAGCTGCAACCGGCTCACCGATCTTTTCCATGGTATCTTTAAATTCCAGACGGTCTTCTGCTTTCTTGATGGTTTCCGCTGTTGTACCGATCAGTCTCACATTATGTTCCTTAAGGAATCCTGCTTCTTCCAGCTCCATTGCAAGGTTCAGTCCGGCCTGGCCTCCAAGGGTAGGAAGTACGCTGTCCGGTTTTTCTTTAAGGATCAGCTGTTCTACAACTTCTACCGTAAGTGGTTCGATATAAACGCGGTCTGCAATATCTTTGTCTGTCATGATCGTTGCCGGGTTCGAATTCAGAAGTACAACTTCAAGTCCTTCTTCCTTCAGTGAACGGCATGCCTGTGTTCCGGCATAGTCAAATTCTGCTGCCTGTCCGATTACGATTGGACCGGAACCAATAACTAATACTTTCTTTATGTCTTTATTTCTTGGCATTATTTTGTTCCTCCCATCATATCCATAAATCTGTCAAACAAGTAACCAGAATCCTGTGGTCCCGGGCAAGCTTCCGGATGGAACTGTACTGTGAAAATATTCTTTCCAACGTATGACATTCCTTCGTTTGTCTTATCATTGACGTTCACAAATGCAGGTACTGCAACGCTTTCCGGAATGCTATCAGCATCTACAGCATAACCATGGTTCTGGGAAGAAATATAAACTCTTCCTGTCTGCAGATCTTTTACCGGATGGTTTCCGCCCCTGTGTCCGTATTTCAACTTATAGGTCTTACCACCGTTGGCGAGTGCCATCAGCTGATGTCCCAGACAGATTGCAAAGATTGGGATCTCTGAATCGTATAATTTTCTGATTTCTTTAATAATGGAAGTGCAATCCGCCGGATCGCCAGGTCCGTTCGACAGCATGATACCGTCCGGATTTGCGGAAATGATCTCTTCTGCAGGTGTATTTGCCGGGTAAACGGTAACTTCACATCCACGATCATTTAAAGACCTTGCAATGTTGTTCTTAGCACCAAAGTCCATCAATGCAACTTTTGGTCCATTGCCTTCTAAGACATATTTTTCACTGCAAGTTACTTTGGAAACTACATCTCCTACTTTGTATGCATGAAGTTTCGGAAGTACCTCGTCCAGATTGTAATTTTCATTCGTTGTGATCATACCATTCATTGTACCCTTTTCGCGGAGGATTTTGGTAAGTGCTCTGGTATCAATTCCTGCAATTCCCGGAATATCCTGTTCTTTCAGGAAATCCTGAATTGTACCTTCACAACGGAAGTTGCTTGGCATTCTGGACAATTCTCTTACAATATAACCATCCGGCCACGCCTTCTTGGACTCCATATCCGGTGTAATACCATAGTTTCCGATCAGCGGATATGTCATGACAACGGCCTGTCCGGCGTAAGAAGGGTCTGTCAGCACCTCTAAGTATCCAGTCATTGAAGTATTGAATACAATCTCACTAATCATATCTTTTGTTGAGCCGATGCTTGTGCCTTCAAACACAGTTCCGTCTTCTAAAATTAGAAACGCTTTCATATGTTCACCTTATCCCTTCGTAATACTCTTTTATTCTCAAAAAAGGGGCACTCTTGGAGTCTTTTCAATTCCAGAGCGCCCACACTTTCTCAAATTGTAAAAAGTTTACCATATCTGGTTACAGATTTCAATACCTATTTTTTATGTTTATTTTAAAGTGTAATTTTTTTAAAAAAGAGTTGCTTTTATTCAAAAATTTGATATAATATAATTCGTGACTGCGAAAGCAGTACGAATGCTGGAATAGCTCAGTCGGTAGAGCACTTCACTCGTAATGAAGGGGTCGTCGGTTCAAGTCCGATTTCCAGCTTAGTGATCAGAGAAAAAGGGAGTGCCTGTTTATCAGACATTCCCTTTTTGTATCCGGCAGAAATGCCTGTGATACCTTCACTGACTGTCCCTATCGACCGGACATCTGTTTTTCCTGTTCTTCGATCATTTTCTTGACCATATAACCTCCGACAGATCCGTTCTGTCTTGAAGTTAAGTCTCCGTTGTACCCGTCTGATAACGGTACTCCCAGTTCGCTTGCAACCTCGTATTTAAATTTGTCCAGTGCACCTTTTGCTTCTGGCACGGCTGCTCTGTTTGATGAACGACTTGCCATATTCATTTCCTCCTTTTTTGTAACATTTTGTTTTGTGTTACGCTCCTAGTATATGGAGAATAAATTCAGATTACACTGGGAGGTTTTGTTAATTTTAGCATTTTTTATTTTACAGCAATCTGCACCAGATGAGTATGAAACATTTTAAACTGAAGCATGACACATTTGGTATTCTTTGCATAAAAGCAGACTTTGGGAGAAAACTTAGATCATAATATAAAATCCAAGTCAGGACAATTCTGCAATTCTGGATACACCTACATAAATTTCGGAAATTTTATACCATGTACGGTAATCAACAGTTCCGGTTACCGGAAGCCCGAACACCGACTGGAATTTTCTGACGGACGACGCTGTTGCCGGACCATAAATACCGTCAACTGTGATTTTCGGAATTGCCGGGTATGCACCGGCAATGACATTTAGCTGTTCCTGCATTTGCCGGACTTTTGTACCAGAAGAACCCTGGGAAAGGGTATACCCTGGCCATGAAGACGGAATGCCTGAAATTTCTTCAGCGGTATTGATGTAAATATCATCTCCGTAATAATAGCGGAGGATTTCCGACGGAGAATACCCCTGATCACCAAGTGCTTTAGAACCCCATTGGGTCAACCATTTTGCCACAACCTATAAAGTTATTTCTTCTTATTTTAAGGGAATTATAAGTCCTCATGTTTGGTGCTGTCAACCGTGATTTATTTCACCCGCAGTCTCTGACCAACATAGATCACATTCGGATTGCTGATTCCATTCAGCTGCGCAACTTTCTGGTAGGACGTGCCGTATTTAGCTGCAATACCGGAAAGCGTATCTCCAGACTGGACAGTGTAATACTGTGCGGATGAAGCACCTGACTTACCGTTCACGATATTCTGAATTGTATTGTAGTCATATCCGGCAGCTGATAGACGATTCTTTCTGTCGTTTCCATTGCCCCATTTACCGGCAAGAACTTCCTGTGCGATCTGCTCATTTGATTTTCTGGCAAACGCAGCGTTGATCTTGTTCTGTACTTCCGTATACCGGCTGCCGAGAACAATCTTCCTTGTATCTCCATTTCCATATTTACCGGTCTTTGTTTCGTTAACCAGTGCATCTGCAGACAGCGAGTAGATCCGGTCGATAAAGGCCTGTACCTCTACATAGCGTGTTCCAAGTGCTTTCTTTCTCTTCTCTCCATCTCCGTATTTTCCCTTCATGACTCCAACTGCCAGATCAAGTGTAGTGCCAGAAGGTGTATTCCCTTCTGGCTCATATGGCTGTGTCGGCTTAATGGCGTTTCCTTTTCCGGCGTATTTGTTCCATGCGTCCTTGTCGCCGTAGAATTTATCCAGATCGAGATTACCGCCCCATCCATTCAATCTACCACAAGAGCTATACTGCCGGATAACACAAGTATAAGCTCCCTCATTCCACGGCTTATCCTGATAGCCTGTGGCGTTCATGTCTGCGTACTGTGCAATCCAGAGTCCATAGTTTCCGATATTGTTGAATTTATAGGCTACAGACTGCGAACAATACAAAAGAGGTCTTACGCCTGTTTTCTGGTATACATAGTCAAGCCAGCTCTTGCACCATGCAAAATCTGAGCTACCGAATGCCGGGTTGCCTGTTCCCTCCCAATCAAGGCAAAGGATTGCTTCACCTATACGGTTTCCGATTCTATCAAGAAAATAATCTGCTTCTTTCTGGTAATCTCCACCATTCGCATAATGGTAGATTCCAAGACACTTTCCGGCGTTCTTAGCCTGTGCGTAAGCTCTTGCAAAATCCGGGTTCACGTAGCCTGTTCCCTCTGTTGCCTTTACGATCACGAAGTCGCACGGTACGACTGTGAGGTCAATCCCGGTCTGGTAACTTGCAATATCAATTCCATTCATTGCCATAATGTTTCTCCTTTCAAAAAGAGGGCAACTATTCGCCCTCTGAATCATTATCTACTTTCACCTGATCTTCCACCTGCGATCGAATGTGTTTCACAAGCGGCTGCATAAATGCCGGGATATTCACTCCCATGTCCTGAATATTTTCTAAAATACTGATAATCTCATTGCAGATCAGCCACATTGCCACGACACATGCCACCAGAAATGTGACTGGTGACTTCCAACCAATTGAAGTTGATGCATATAGAAGCATTTCATGTTGTCGTAACGCCTGAAATCTGTGCGTAAGATGCCAGTCTATACGCATCAAGCTCCGGTACAACCTGAGTCCTTAAAAACTCGCCCGAAAGACGTCCGAATGCAATTCCAGCAGATTCAATGTTATCCATTGCATCCACATTAAACATACGGCCTCTGTCATAAGCACATTTCTTTGTCTCATAATCCAGAGTCACGTCACCGGTCACATAACCAGTGCTTTTGTTATAATCCGCAAGCCCCTGCATAGATAACTTCGGAATCAGGATCTCATTTGCGTTTGCTCCCTCTTTGACCAGCTCATTCGGTCCATCCAGAACAGCTGTTAATGATGATAATTTATACACCTCATCTAAGAGTGTTGAATACTGTTTTCTAAGTGCAATCGTATTTGCCATTCTTCCTTACCTCACTTCTTATTTTTCCGGCAGTCCCATGGCAGCTCGAAGTGCAGCAACATCATCTGCTCCCGGATCTGCGCCACCTCCGCCACTTGTGCCACCAACCGGATTATTGATTGGTTCATTTGCTCCGAACAAATACCCATCAGACTTCTTGACATCCTCAAGTGCCTTCTTGATATCTTCGGACTGATTCTTAGATTCTTTCAGAGCATCGATATTCAGCATTGCGATAACTGCCTTTTCATTTCTTCCGCCGGCAGCCTTAACTGCTTCCTTAACAGAATCCATAAATACACGGTCAGCTTCTTTTGCTGCATATTCATCATCTTTCGCCTTCAGATCACCCTGAAGCTTTGTGATCTGTCCCTGCAGATCTTTCACATCCACGCCTTCAAATTCTTTCAGCCTGGTATTTACATCATCCAATGAAGCCTTGTAGTTGTCCCTCTGGGTAACTGTGTTATCGTACTCGCTTTTAGTACGATAATTTTCTTTCCAAGCCTTATCGAAATCTGCTTTCTTATCTGCTGGGACTTCCATTCCATACTCTTTCAAAATCTCATGAATATTTTTCATCGTTACATTCCTCCTGAAATATTTTATTGACCGCTCTTTCAGCGGTATGGGATATAGCCGGGTAGACCTCCGGCATGGTAGTTGTCCAGTTTAATGCCATATGACAGGGCATAAAAATAAGACGCTTACCCCTGCGTCTCAAAGGGAGATATCTGGATCACCGCCTTCCTACGGTTCGATTCGATCAATGTTATACTCAACAGCACAAGTGTGCTCGATTCTACATCCTCTTGCATCTTCCCACCCCTGTGCAAAATACGCCACATCTGCTCCTGACAGAAGTTCCAGGGATTTTCCAAGGAACCACAGTGGTTTTGCATCTGCGGGTGCTTCCTGGAAGAAGGAATCAATCACTTCTACCGGTTCACCGATCATTTCTTGCGCAAGCTCAATTGCTTTCTTGCGTTCTGCCAGAATCTCTTCATCTGACTTACCTCTCATAGGCTGACTAATAAATAATTTTTTCACCTTTCTCACCTCCTCGCCTTAAAAATGAGTATAAAAATACCACCGGTCTTATCAACTGGTGGTAACTACACAACTGCTTT
>OLOI01001396.1_pt1 | contig 20682 bp, 20 predicted proteins | sample 1672131 | NCBI WGS metagenome assembly OLOI01 (sample SAMEA3136651, study PRJEB25190) | human gut metagenome
ACTAGTAATAAGAGCTTTAGGGTTTGACATTAAAAAATTCGATTTTGAAAGGGATTTAGAAGAACTAGAAATCACTTCTGAGGACAATGAAGAAATAGAAGTTAACTTAGAATTTGATTTCGATAAATTTAAAAGAAATATAAGAAAACAAATTCGTCATTTTAAGTATGTGTACTTTGAGAATAAAACTATAATTAATGTTATATTTACAATTTCTTTAGTTATTATAGGTATAATAGTTTATTTAAATATAGGTGTTTATAATCGAGCATATCATGAAAATCAAAGATTTAATGTTACAAACTATCAGATTAGTGTTAATGATTCATATCAAGTTAAAACTGATTATAATGGAAACTCAATAGAGAATAAAGCTTCTTTTATTGTTGTAAGTTTAAAATTAAAAAGCAATTATTTAGATAAGACAAAATTTGAGACGGCACGAATAGCTCTTGAAATAAATAAACATTTATTTTATCCACAAAAAGATTATAAAACGGAATTTAGTGATTTAGGGACACTTTATACTAATCAAAATATTACAAAAGATGATAATAATTATATAGTTGTTTTTGAAATACCAAGTACTTATCAAAACAAGAAAATGAAATTAAAATATTTTGATTACAATGATAAAGAAGTAACTATTAATATAAAACCAAATAGTTTTAAAGACTCAAAATTATATAATTACAATTTAGGTGATACTATCAAACTTAATGATAGTATTTTAGGAAATACAACTTTAAAAATTGATTCATTAGAAGTAAATGTTTAAAAGTAATTATAAATTATGTATAGATGGTAATTGTATTGATTCATATGAATATTTAGTTCCATCTTATACTGGAAATGAAGATAAGGCTTTAATTAAGGTTACAGGAAATCTTAATTGGGATAAAAATAAAAAAATAAGTGAAATTGATAATTTATATAAATTTATTGAAATTTATGGGAAAGTTTCTTATGTTTTAAATGGAGAAGAAAAAGATGTGAATATTAATTTAAAACAAGTAAAACCTAATAAGGTAAGTGATGATAATACTTATTACATAGAGGTAAATAAGGAAGTTAAAGATGCAAGTAAAATTTATCTTAGTTTTGTAATACGTGATAAAGAATATAAATATGCTGTTAAATAATGTCAAATTTATAAAATTTTTGTTTGTGAATTTTATTAGATGATGTTATAATGATACTAGTACTATTATAGGAGGGAATATATGAAGAAAAGAGCATTTATAATGATGTCATTTATATGTTTATTAGTATTTCCTTTTAGTATTAAAGCTTTTTGTTATAGCAAGGATAAAATTAAGTTTCAAAAATTAGCTGAAAATATTGATTATACTTATACTTTTGATGAAAATACTAAAACATTTAATATTATTTTTACTAATCTTCAAACTAGTCTTTCTCTTAATGAAGTAGTTTATCCTGATCAGGAGACGACTCTTACTGGTTTTATACCTGGTAATAGTTATAACTTTGTGGTTAAGACAAATGATAGTTCTTGTTATGATGAAACAATTAAAACTATATATGTTAATTTACCTATTTATAATGCAAATTATAGTGATCCTTTATGTCAGGGATTACATGATTATGATATTTGTCAAAAATGGGGGAAGTATATTAGTAATAGAAGTGAGTTTGAGAAACAAGTTCAAAAAATAAATAGTAGTACAAAAGAAGATAATAGTGAAGAAGAAACACAAAAAGAGTATAAAGGAATATTTGATTATTTAGCCAATATTTTTGTTAATTCATATTATGTTGTTTTACCAATTATAATTGTAATTTGTTTGTTTGGTATTTATAGATTGAATAAAAAGGAAAAATTGTTTTAGGAGGTAGAAAATGAAAAAAAAGATTTTAAGATTATTTATTTGTTTTTTAGCTGCTATCAGTTGCTTTTTATTTAATAATGACATTGTTAAGGCAGATGATGAAATAGAAATTGATTCAAACGGAACCCCTGGTAGTGGTGGAAAAGATCCCTGTGATCCATGGTCATATGTTTGTATTTACAATTACGCAGCTTTTAAGGTTACTTATTATCCTGCAGAAGGAACCCCAAAATCTAAAATTTATTATACTGATAAGTATAAATCAAATCCATTCATCAAAAATGGTCAAAAACAATTGAAAGGGAGGTTTAGTGAAGCTAACAAATTTGAGAACATAAATTTCAAAAACTTTAAACTTGGAAGTGTTCCTAAAAAATTTACTTCTATAGAAGCACAAGGAATGTATAAAAAATTGTGGGATCAAATGAAAAAAAAGGATAGTAAAATAGTTAAAGCTATTTTTCAAGACTTGACTAATACATCTTCAACTGGAATAGATGATTTCGTTCGAAATAACCTAGATGCTTATTTCTTTATTGAACCTATTTATCAGGTTAAAATTCAAGGATGGAATGATGCACATAAGGCTTTGAGTACAAAGGTTGGAAATTTTAAAAATTATTTCGGGACAGCAAATGGCGTTGCAAAAAAAGTAGCTAAAGATTCATTTGATAAATGTAAAAACGAAACTTCTGTCCAAAATTGCAAAGAAATTTTTGAAAGTCGTAAAGAAAAAGGACATGTGTCTAGAATTGCAAACAGTTTAAGGCTAGAAAATAAAGTAACAGTTGGAAATTTCTCTTTGCTTGCTGGCAATCCAAAAGCCAAAAGATATAAAACTGAAATGGTTGATTTGACAGGAGACAAAGGATACGGAATAGGAGCAATAAAATTACGATCATATCCTGTTCCTGATGAACCACCAGAAGATCAAACTGGCGGAACTTGTTATTCATATTTTGAAAAAAAATCCCTGGCTTCATGTGAAAAAGAAACAGATAGTTATCAGACGGAAATAGAAGAAGTTACAGTTGGAGAATCTACACCAAATGTACATTCTTGCACTGATGACACTAAAAATGCAGATGGTAGTTATCAGAGTCAATCTATTTATGGTAAAAAGACAAATATAACTGCAGGTGGTATCTCAGTTGGTAAATATTGTGCTATTTATTGTACAAAAGATATAAAATTTTCTACTGATATTGGGAAGATAGTTGGTGCAAAAGAAATTTCACCACTTCCTAACATAGCTAATAGTTCAACAACTTATACACAAAATTTGAAGATAGAGAAAGAAATAAAATATACATGTCATGCAGACGTGACAAAACATTATGGAACTGATACGCCAACCGATGAGTGGTTTCAAAATTTAAGTGGTAAAAATTATGCTGAAGCTTATTATGCTATAGAAAAATTAAAAAAGGTGTATGATACAATTCCTGAACCTACCGTAATGGATTTAGAAGACTTTAACGGTGGAGCCAAAACAGTTTTGATTGAACTATATCATTGTGCCTATTTTAAATTATTAGAGAGTGAATTTAAAACAAATGATGATCTAGTTATTATGATAGGTAATGATAGAAAAAAGTTAAAAAATATATCAAACGAAGAAAACTTTACTAGTGCAAATAGAAATGATATTAGTATTGATCCATGGAATGTTTCGTGGAATGGTAATAACGCTACGTTTGGTCAATATATAGCAAATGTAACAAAATTAGTTAATGATATAATCAATCAAGGTTACACATATTATACAAGCTCAAATATTTATTCGCTAAAATCAACCTCTAAATATGGCTTAGATTTAACACAAAAAGATTCAATTGACAATAAGAAGGAATATGGAAACGTTGCTGATGATAATATTAATGATAATAGTGTTTGTAAAATAAAACAAAAACTAAAAGATAATGGTCAAACAGAAAATACAGCTAAGATTTCAATAGTAGGCCATGACAATCTGGTTTGTACAGAAAATGATGATAAAACAATAGAATATTCACCTAATATAGTTGCTGAATGTCCTGCTAATACATATCATGCTGGAACAAATGCATATTATTGGTTGGCGAATAGTTTAATAACTGATGATTCTTTGAAGAAAAAAGCGTTAGACGGAGTAAACAGTACAGAGGCAATTGATATGTTTTGTAATAATAAAACATTAGAAAAATTTGATGGCGGATATGAACAGATAATAAATGAAGATGGTAGTGCTGTTTTAGATGATTGTTTGATGGCTGGAGTACCATTAAATCAATGTCAAGAAAATGCTGGTAAAACCTATAAATGTACAGATGGAAAAGGTATAAAAACTGATGTTAGTTATTTTGTCTATTTGAAAGCAAAAGAAAAAGGTATTACTAATTTTGACAATAAAACACAAATGAATACAATACTAAAATCAATTGAAAAAGAAAATCCTTATTGTAATGATTCTTGCTATAATGGAGATAAAAATTCAAAAACGTTTGTTTATAGAACTATATCATTAGGAGATAAAAAAACATCTTTTCCAGGTAAAAATGGAAAGGGACGAACTCCTGGATCCAATTGGAATTCTGATAGTTTAATTGAAAAAATTATCACAAATAGACAAGATGTTTATAATAATGAACCAATGTATGAAATTGTTTTGGATTATTCAACGTTGAAAAATATTAGAAGTGATAACAAACAAATAAAATATGATTATGGAAATTTTAATAATTTAGAGTGTAATGAAAATGGGACAGCTTGCATTAGTAAATTTTTAAGGGAAAAAATTAGTGTTAGTGGAAGATGTTCTAGGCTTGGTAAAGAAAATTTTTATACTAATTGTAATTAATGAAAGGAGTTAATAAAAATGAAAGAAACATATTGGTTAATTTTAATTCTTATATTAGGTGTTATATGCATTGCATTTATTAACTTCTTTCAAACTTATACAAATACTGATGAACAAAACTATATGCTTTTAAAAGAAGTTACAGAAGCTGCTATGTATGATGCAGTTGATGTAAGAGCATATAAAGCTTATGGAACTGTATCTATAAGTAGAGAAAAATTTGTAGAAAGCTTCGTTAGAAGATTTTCTGAAAGTGTAACTTTAGGTAATACATATGTTATTGATATATATGATGTTAATGAAACACCGCCTAAAGTTAGTTTAAAAGTCTCAACAAAATTAAGATCTAATGTAACTGCTGTTAGTTTTAGTAAGAGTCAAGTTATAGATTTTGATATTGAGAATAAATTAGATGCGATATTAGAAACAACTTATTAATTAGAAAGGAAGAGAAAATAATGAATAATTTTATGATTTCGCTAAAAAGATTTTTTAAAAACAAAAATACAGTTACAATTTTAGGAGTTTTAGCTGTAATATTAATTTTATTTTTTGGGTATCGTTACCAAATAAATAAAATGGTAAGTCCTGTTAAGGATATTCCTATTTCTACTAAGACAATTCAACCAAGAACAGAAATAACAAAAGATATGATTGAATATGTAGATATTGCACCAGTAGTATTACAAAAAGGTGATATAATTCAATCATCAAGTGCAATTATAGGAAAATACAGTAACTATAATACTGTAATTCCAAAAGGAAGTTTCTTTTACAAAGATACAGTAATTGATGAAGCAAAACTTCCAGATTCAGCTTTTGTAAATTTGAAAAAAGGAGAAATTCCTTATAACTTCCCAGTAGATATGGACTCTACATATGGAAATTCAATATTCCCAGAAAATTATATTGATATTTACATGAAAGCTAATAATGAAGAAGGAAAATTAATGGTTGGAAAATTAATTGAAAACGTTAAAGTTTTAGCTGTTAAAGATTCTTCAGGTAAACATGTTTTCGAAAATACAGAAGAAGATAGACAACCAGCATATTTAATATTTGGTGTTAAGTCTGAAATTAATATTTTACTTAGAAAAGCAAGTTATATGGGAAATTACTCAGTAGTATTATTCCCAGTACCACATGGAGTAGAAGTAAAGGCAAAAGAAGGAGAAACAATGGTTACATCTCAAACATTAAAAGACTTTATAAATGCTAATACTGTTCCAAATGATGAAATCGAAGATGCAACAAAAGAAGAAACAAAAAAAACAACAGATAAAACAACAACAGATAAAACAACTAAAACAACAAAAACTACTAAGAAATCGAGTTAATTATAGTGAATGATAATTTATTTTCACAAATCGATTTTGGAGCACTAAAAGAATATCTTGAAAACGATGACGTTACAGATATTTCTTATAGTAATAATGGACAACTCTGGATAAAAACTTTATCAAAAGGATTATTCAGAGTTGAAAATCCAAATATTAATAATGCATTTATTGAAAAGTTAGCTTTTCAATGCTCTAATGTTATGGGTAAGAGTTTTAATATGGCACATCCTTTTCTAGATGCAGAAGGGGCTGAACTACGTCTTAACTTCGTTCATGATTCTATAGCTAAAAATGGAATTGCAGTGGTTATTCGTAAGACACCAGCTAAAATTCGTCTTGAAAAAGATAAATTATTAAGAGAAAAATATATTGATTTAGATATACATGATTTTTTAATAAAATGTGTTCATGGTCATTGTAATATAATTGTCTCAGGAGAAACTGGATCAGGTAAAACAGAATTTGTTAAATACTTGGCTGCACATACAAAAGAAGATGAAAAAATAATTACGATTGAAGATACATTAGAACTTCATCTTGATAGAATTTTCCCACATAGAGATATTGTTGCAATGAAAACAAATAATATAGCTTCATATTCCGATGTTTTAGTTACTTGTATGAGACAGAATCCTAAATGGATTTTACTATCGGAGGTACGTAGTGCTGAAGCTGTAATGGCTGTTAGAAACTCAATTTCTTCTGGTCATTATATTTTATCAACAATTCATGCTGATAAAGCTTCATCAATACCTAACCGTATGTATAGTTTGCTTGAAACTAATCAAGACATAAATCAATTCTTGAAATCAATTTATAGATATATTCAATTAGGTGTATACATTCGTGGATTTCAAGATAAAGCAACTAAACACTTTGTACGTGAAATAGCAGAAGTAACAGAGTTTTATGTAACAGAAGATAATGAAGCAAAATATAATACGATTTATCGTAAATCAACTTCTGGAAAAGTAACAAGAAAACACCCAACAAAATATCTTATTGATTATTTGGATGCACAAGGTGTTACTTTAAATCAAAATGAAATACAAGATTCTGAAACAGTTGTTAGTAGGGATTTTAGTGTATTTGCTGAGGAAGATAAAGAAAAGATGCAAGTACAAAATCAAAGACCAAATTTGAATCAAGTTAGACCAAATGTTGTAAATAATAACCAGAGAGTAGTTAATCAAAATGTTAGAGTTGTTCCAACTAATCAAGTTAGACAATCTCAACCAAGGATAACACCAACTAGTGTTATTAAAGCACAACCTGGTGTTGTTCAATCTCAAAATCAAGTAGTTACTAATCAACCAAATATAAATGCTTCAAGTATAAATCAAAATAAAATTGAAAATCTTGAAAGCATGTTTGAATAAAGGAGGTATAAAATGGAATTTATTATTTTTCTCCTTGCTGCATTTGTAATCGTTTTTGTCATTGCTTATAGAAATAGTGCAGGACAAAATATATATTTATATGTTTCAAAAACAGCAGGAAATTTATATGATAAATATGCACCATATTCTTTTAAAGAAGTAAGACAAAAAGTAAAAGATTTAGGACAAGAGTATACAAAAAGACAATATACAATCCAAATAGCTGTCTTTTCTATTGCAACAGCAATTATCACATATTTGTATTTTTATAACTTAATTGTATCAATTATATATGTCTTAATTGCAGTAGCAACAATTCCATATTTGACTTATTTAAGATGTAAAAGAATATATAGCGAATTTATATTTGAACAAATTCAAGTATATACTACAAATACAATAATGGAATTTGCAACAACTCAATCATTTGTTAAAGCATTAGAAGGTGTGTATGAATCTGATGTTTTGGAAGACCCAGTAAAAAGTGATGTCAAAACGATGATAGATTTAGCTTATGAAAATGGTACGATTGAGGATTCAATTAAATATATGAATGACAGATATGATTATTTTATTGTAAGAAATATGCATCAATTATTTTTACAAATAACAAACGAAGGTTCTAAAAATGCAGGTGATGCATTGGAAAACATGTCTCTTGACATTGATATGCTTGTTGAAAATGTATATCGTGATAGAATGGATAGAGCAAAATTTCATAAGAAATTTTTACAATTTGGTATAGTTTTATATTTAATGGTTATGTTAGTACAAATGTTATTAGGAGTTGAGTCCTACATTTCAATGCTTGATATTTGGTATATTCAAATTTTATTACACGCAGTTATTATCATCAACACTTTATTCTTGCTTAGTGGTGAGAAATACTATAATGAGAATGTGGGGGCTGAATAATGGAATTTTTATTAATAGCAGTTATCGTATTATTCGTTCTAGAATATACAAAACGAATTGATTCAAAAAAATTTATTTCAGATATTCAACCATATTTTTCTTTCTTAATGGAAGATGATTATAAATTTCTTTTATCTATCAGATATGGTGGGGATGAAGATTTAGATGTAAATTATCTATTCAATAAGCGTGTAACTCAAGGAATACTTACAATTGTTTGTTTAGTGTTTGTATTCTTATTATCAAATTTTAGTTTTATAAATGTTTTAATATCATTTATATTAGGCTTTTTAGTATTTAAAATGCCATATATAAAATTAAATAATTATTATAAAGCTAATCTTGAAAAAATAAATCAAATGTTACCTTATTATTTAAAAGGTTTAGAAATTTTAATTCAACATTATACAGTTCCAGTAGCACTTAGAAAATCAGTAGATACAGCACCAGATGTATTTAAACCTGGTTTGAAAAGATTATGTGAAAAAATTGAAGCTGGTGATTCTTCAGTAGAACCATATATGGATTTTGCAAGAGAATATCCAGTTAGAGATTCTATGCGTATGATGAGATTATTATATCGTTTAGGTTTAGGATCACAAGAAAATAAACAAGAACAACTTATTATGTTTGCTAAAAACGTTTCAACATTACAAAATAAAGCTCGTGAGCAAAAATATCAAGAGCGTTTGGATAGAATGGAAAAGAAAACCATGAGTATGTTAATGACAACTGGTGGTGGAATTCTATTACTTCTTTTAGCATCAATGATGCAAATGATGAATTTATAATATACTTGAAAAAAAATAAAAAAATGGTTATAATAAAAATATAAGTATAAGTAAGGTGGTGAGAGTTAATGAAGGAAGCAACTGGAGAAGCAAATATGACAATTGTAACTATTATTTTGATTGCTATTATTGTTGCTATTGCAACACCGATTATTAACAGCATGATGAATAGTACAAACGAAAAAGCTTGTTGTATGAATAATGGTGGTACTTGGGAAGATGGCGATTGTGTAGGAGCAAGTAAAGTATGTAAGAATACTGCTAACAAAACCGGATCAGGAAAAGGATAATAGAGGAGTGTAATTTATGAAGCAAGCAATAGGAGCAACGCAAATAATTAATTATGTGATAATATTTATTGTAATAACATTTGGTTTTCTTATTGCAACATTAAGTTACATGAAAGCCTTTAAAGTTAACAGTGCAATATCTAATTCAATTGAAAAGTTTGAAGGCTATAATGAGTTTTCAGAAACAGAAATTACAAAAAAACTTAGTACTATAGGTTATAGAACTGGTGATTTTAGTTGTGGAGAAAATAGTAAAAATATACCTGGATTTCATGCCTGTGTTGAACAAATAGGCAATGCTAGTACTGGTAGTTATATAAGATATAAAATTACTACATTTATTGAATTTGGGCCAATTTTAGGTCAACATTTCGAAATACCAATTAAGTCACAAACTGAAAAAATATATGTTTTTTCAAATTAAGAAGGTGGTGGAAGTTAATGAAAGAAGCATTTGGAACAGCCTATGTTGTTAATTTTGTTATTATTTTTGTTATTCTTTTCATCTTCTTTTTTGTGGCTGGAATGAGTTATACAAAAGCATTTAAAATCAAAAACAGGATTGTTGATATTATTGAAGAAAACGAATGCTATTCTGAAGATGCTACTTGTGAATCAAAAGGACAAATTGATGACATTTTAAAGGAAGCAGGGTATCGTGTAACAAATTCAAGACCAAATTGTAAAACAATACAAGGTGCTGAAGGTGCTGAACTTTTAACTACTACGACAAATACATTTAATTATTGTGTTTATAAATTTGGTACTAGTAAAGGTTCATATTATAAAGCTGCTGCTTTTATGTATTATGAAATACCTGTAATAGGTGTGCATATGCAGTTTCCAGTATATGGTGAAACAAAAGTTATGGGAGAATATTAAGGAGATGGGTAATTAATGAATGTAATTATTTCTAATAAATATACATCATTGTTAAATGAACTAGATATAGACGTTATAAAAAAATTAGAAGGACAATATGATGTTGATGATATTATAAATCAATTTAAAAATTTCTTTTTTCAAAGAATGATTTTAGATATTACAGCAATAAAAGATTATAAAAATATCCAAACATTACAAAAATTATCCATTTCGTTAGATATGGACAAAGTTATATTATTTTTAGATGATACAGATGAAAGTAATAGTAATTTATATTTATCTAAATTAATTTCAATGGGAATATATAACTTTACTAAAAATATAGAAGGTGTAATGTATCTATATAATAATCCAAACTCATATAGAGATGTCGCACATATTCAACAACTTGATGTTGTAGGAACACAACCTCAACCTCAAGAAACTCCTAATAACGTTATTGTTGAAAATTATAATAGTACAGTTCATACAACACGTATAATTGGAATAAAAAATGTAACAAAACAATCAGGAGCAACAACTTTAGCATATATGCTTAAAAATCAATTGAAACAACACTATTCTGTTGTAGCAATAGAAGTAAATAAATCAGATTTTAAATACTTTAATGATAAAACCTTAATCTCAACCAGTGCAACTGAAATTGGAAATACAGTTGCAAAACATAGTGATAAAGATGTTATCGTGATTGATGTTAATGACAGTTCTCAAGCAGAAGGATTGTGTACTGATATGTTATATTTAATAGAACCATCTATGATAAAATTAAATAAACTTATGTTTATTGATCGCGCTGGTAATTCTTTGAAGGCTTTAAGAAATAAAAAAGTTATTTTAAATCAAAGCTTATTAAATCAAAAGGATGTATTAGATTTTGAATATGAATCAGGTTTGAAGATTTTTTATAACATGCCTCCATTAGATGAAAGAGAAAAAAGTATTCATGCATTAAATAAATTTTTAGTTATGTTAGGCTTTGCAAAACAAAGCGATACAGAGGAAGAAGAAAAGAAAAACAAAATACTTGGATTATTTGGTTTTTAATCTTTTTCCTTTTTTTTATAAAATGACAAGTTAGTGTTTATTGAAACAAATTTCGTTGACAAAGTCATATAAATAATGTATTATAAATTTGTAGATGTGTATATACACAGACTTAAGGAGGGTAAAAATATGTTAGACATTTTGAAATGTACACTTGGTGGAGCAGATCTTAGTAGTACTGATCTTAAAGTTATTCCAGCACTTACTAGTACTGTTGTTACTATAGTTCAATGGGTTATTCCTGTAATTTTGATTGTTTTAGGAATGATTGATTTAGGTAAAGCTGTTACAAGCAATGATGAAAAACAAATGAAAGAAGCTCAAAAAACTTTAATTAAAAGAGTTATTTATGCTGTATTAGTTTTATTTATTGTAGCTATAGTTAGATTTGTATTTTCAGCGTTGGCTCCTGATAATAATAGTAAACAAAGTGTTTCAGCGTGTATAAATTGTTTTATTAATGAGAAAGATTGTTAGTTAAATAAAAACCAAAGTTATTGATTAATTTTGGTTTTTTTGTTATAATTTTTTTAGAATGTGGGGAATAAGATATGGATATAAAAAACACTTTAAAAGAAGTAGTTGACAATTATAAAAAACCATTAATGATATGTGGTGGTTTTATAGCTTTATTAATAATCTTTTTTATCGTTGTTGGTATAATTAGAGGGCTTAAAAAATCTTACACTGAAATAGAAAATAAAATGAAAAATGCTGCTATTTCTTATTATGAAAAATATGAAGAAAAACTTCCTAAAGCAGAAGGAGCAGAGGTTTCAATTAAAGCTCAAACTTTGATAGATAATGAGATGATGAAACCTTTAGAAAAATATGTTAGAAATGATGAAATAACTTGTGATGGTAAAGTAATTGTTACCAAAACATATAAAAATTATTTATATACACCAGTTTTAGATTGTGGAAAAGAATATAAAACAAAGATGTTATCGAAAGAATTGACAAAAAAAATAGTTGATTCAGGAAACGGTTTGTATACAGGTGTTGGTGAATACTATTATCGTGGCGAATATGTTAATAACTATGTTAAAATAGGAAAAGATTTGTGGCGTGTTTTAAGTATAAAAGAGGATGGAACAATGACAATTGTTCAAAATAATCCTGATAAAAATAAATATTATGTTTATGATGATCGATATAATAATGAATCGGAAGATAATGATGGATTTAACAATTATGAAAAAAGTCGTTTAAAAGATTCTATGTTAAAATTGTATAAAGGAACAAGTGTCTTAGATGAAGAACAAAAAAAACTAATTATTTCTGATAATTTGTGTATAGGAGCTAGAAGTTTGGAAGAGGCAAATAATGATGGAAGCGTAGAGTGTTCAGCTAAAACAGTTAATAAGTATCCTTTTAGATTTATGCAAGTAAATGAGTTTTTAAGAGCTTCATTAGACACTTCTTGCCAAAAGACAGAAGATAGAACTTGTTCTAACTATAACTATTTAGTCTTTGATGATTTTGATTATTGGTTAATGACACCTTCTCCAGAAAAAACTTATCGTACATATATTTTATCTAATGTAATAGATGATACTACGACTTCTAATGAAAAAAGAGTAAGAATTGTTCTAAATATTTCTAAAAATACGACATTTAGCTCAGGACATGGAACAGTTAAGAATCCATATATAATTAATTATTAAGGGTGATATCATGAAAAATAAAAAAATAATTACATGTTTATTAATACTAGTTACATTTTGTATAGGAATATCTAATGTAGGAGCAACACCATATAATACTTCAAATAGTAGTGCTAAAACATGTATGAATTATAAAAAGAAAACAAGTTGTAATAATAATGTATCATGTAAATGGGTAGATAGCGTATGCCGTGTTAAAACTTGTACAAATTTAACCGATAGTGATACATGCAGTAAAAATACTGATAAAAATAAAAAACAATGTTACTGGAATGGGATAAAATGTAGTAATCAAAAAAATACAGCCAAAATAGCTGATACTACAAGTAAAAACAGTGGTTCCCTTAAGGGATGTAATGTATTTGGTCCAAAAACGAGTGGATTATTAAAATGGGCTATTCATTTAATACAAATAGCAGCGCCTCTTTTAGTTGTTGCTTTAGGTATTACAGACTTTTTAAAAATCTTGTTATCTGGAGAAGAAAAAGAATATAAAGAATCAGGCAAAAAATTTATTAAAAGACTTTTGGCGTTAGTAGCATTGGAACTTCTTCCATATGTATTATTTTTCATTATTGACATAAGCGGAGTAGCTAGTCAATATGGAATTGAAAGAGGAGAAATTTATTGCGTTTTAGAATTTTAGAGCATTAGTAGAGAAGGCAATTTAAAAAATTGCTTTCTTTTAGTTATAAAATGACAAATAGTGTTTAAAATAAATTACTTTAATAAAAAAACATTATATCTTGATTTACATCTTTTTGTAATAATGATATAATATCTATGTATTTATACTAGATGGTGTATAGAAAATAGAAAGGAATAAAAATCAGCAAAGATTTTTATTAGCTAGGTGATAAGGTATGTTCATATTAGATGTAGATATAACAATGTTTAGTCAGTTAATTAGAGGCTTTTTTGCAACGATAGATAGTGCTGTTTATGGTTTTATTGCAGTAGTCTATAATTTGATAGAAGATTTAGCTAATACAAGTATTTTATCAATGACTGATATGAATGAATTTGCTTCCCGTATATATGCTTTATTGGGTATTTTTATGCTATTTAAAGTTTCCTTTTCTATTATTAGTTATATAGTTTCACCAGATAAAATAAGTGATAGTTCAACAGGAATGGGAGGAATAATCAAGAATGTGTTAATAACACTTGTGTTAATTCTAATAGTTCCAACTTGTTTTACACTTTTATATGAAGCACAATCAGCAATTTTATCTGAAAATATTATTCCAAAACTTTTGCTAGGTACAAATAGTGATGCTAATACAATTGACAACGAAGTTTATGTTGCTCCAGCTTGTCAAGAAATAGAAAGTGATTTTGAGGATAAACAAAAAGATGAAAAATATGCTACCTCAGCAAAAGACAATGGCAATTATATTGCATTGATGGTTTTTCGAAATTTTTATCAATTAGGTGATGGAAGTGTAGAACCAGAAGATTCAAGCTATTATAATGAAAAATTTTTGCCAGCTTATTGTGGCTTTGGTGAAAATAGAATTGGTGTTTCGTATTTGTTACAGTCTGGTATTTATAATGGACCTATTGAGAAGCTCCCAAGTGGTGGCCTTGAAAAGTTTTTAGAAGGAATTTCGGATATAATAGATATTATACAACCGGGTAATTATATTGGAAGATCTATCGGAGATTGGGTTATTTCAAAACTAGGACTTGGACCATCAACATATTATATAGACTATAATTATTTTATATCAACTATAGTTGGAATATTTGTAATATTTATTTTAGTCTCAATGGCTTTTGATGTTGCTATTAGATCAGTAAAACTTACTTTTTTACAATTGATTTCACCAATTCCTATAATTTCATATGTTGATCCAAAATCAGGTAAGGATGGAATGTTTAAACGTTGGTATACTGAGGTATTTAAAACGTGGGCAAGCTTATTTATACGACTATTAGCTTTATTCTTTGGAGTTTACTTAATAAAACAATTAGGTCAATTATATAGAATTGGTAATCATAAATATCTATCTTCAAATTTCTGGATCCAATTATTTATGCTTTTAGGTGTATTAATGTTCTGTAAAGAATTACCAAAATTATTAGAACAATTAATTCCAGGAATGAAAGGATCTGGATCATTCAAGTTGAATCCACTTAAAAGAATTAACGAAGATTCAATCGGTGGAAAATTTCTAACAGGTGGAATAATGGGAGCAGGAGCAATGACAGCATCTGCTTTAGGAGGTGCAGGAGCTAATGCTATCCATTCTATAAGACATGGAAAGAATTGGAAAGATTCATTTAAAAGTGCCGGAAGAGGTTTAGGAACAGGAGCTTTCTATGGAGCTAAGAATGGATTTGCAGCAGGAAAAAGCGGAAAGTATAATGTTATGTCGGAAACAGGTAAATCTATTCAACAAAGTAGTAAACATAGAAATTATGAAGATATGTTAGCAGCACAAGGAGAAATAAAAGGACCATTTAAGGCTGTTCGAAATCAAGCATGGGATAAATTTACTGATTTAATCGGTGAACAACAAGCTATGGGTGGAACCGGTGTTATAAAAGGAAGAATAAAAGAATTACAAGAACAATTAGATCAAGAACAAGGTAGAGAAAATCAATATAATACAGCTTTTGGTAACTATACAGCAAAAAATCCTGCAAGAACACCAGGATATGTAGAAGCAGGAAAATATAAGGTAACTAAAGACGAAAACGGTAAATTTGTTGGTAAAATGGAGTATAGCAGTTATCAAGAATATATGGCTAAGATAACAGGCGATGGCCAAAAAATAAAAGACATGGAGAAAGAAATTAGTAAGAATTTACAAGGCGCATTTAGAAATGACGCAGAAAGAAAATTAGCTGTTGACAAAGAATTAGGAAAAAGATTGGAAAAAGATTATAAGAATACAGACAAATTTATTTCACAAAATGAATTTACTGAGGTTCAAAATTTAAGTTCTGCTATAGCTGAATCTTCTGCTATTCAAAAAGATCTTAAATCGCAAATCGGAAAAATTGAAAACAATCAATTAGGTAATGATTCTTCAAAATAAAAGGGGTGATATGAAATGAATGGTAATTATTTAATACCGGCCAATTCAAAAAAATCATTGAAAATTTTAGGGATTTTTTATCCCTTTGATTTGATTTTATTTATAACTGGAGTTGGTATATCGTTAATACTTATGATGCTTTTGAACATTTCGGATTTTAGAATAGCAATTCTTTCTATTTTACCGGGATGTATAGCTGGATTATTAGTTTTTCCAGTACCATATTATCATAATGTTTTAACAGTAATAAAAGAAGCAATCGAATTTTTAACACAAAGACAAAAATTCGTATGGAAAGGTTGGTGTGTTACAAGTGAAATCGAAAAACAAAAACAGAAGTAAATATACAAATGATAATTTTGTACCAATAAAAAGTATAACAAATGGAATGATCATTTTAGATAATAATGAACGTGTTACAGGAATTAAAATTGTTCCAAGAAACATTTTTATTCTAGACTATGGTACACAAAATGCAATAATTGATAATTTAAAAAATGTTTACAATATGATTGACTATGAATTTTGGATTGTAGCGGCTGATAGACCAGTTGATATAAATGTTTATTTGTCACAACTAGAACTTTTATTTAACTCAACCCATGATCAAGTAAAAAGAAAACTAATTATGGAAGACATTAATAAAGCAAATATGTTTATGAATAATAACGTTGTTGATACAGAATATTTCTTACTATTTAAGGAAAAAAATAATGATATTATAATGAAAAGAATACGACAATTAATAAATTCATTCGCGAATGCAGGACTTAATAGTCATCAAGTAACTAATGATGATTTAAGAATCATTTTGGATAACTTCCTAAATGGTGGACAAACTACAACATTTGGGACGGTGATGGCATAATGGATATTAAAAGTCAAGTAGCTCCAAAGGGGTTAGAATTTAAAGCAAATGAATTTATAATAAGTGATAAATATGCAACAATATTAACCGTTATATCATATCCAAGATATATTAATCCAGGATTTTTATCATCACTTACAAGTATGTCAGGAATAAAAGTTGTTATTAAACATATACCAATGCCATTTAGTGTTATACAAAAAATGTTAAATAAAGAAATAGCTGACTTAAAAACTAGATATCAAGAAGAAAAAGATCATACAATCCAAGAAAGAATTAGACAAGATTATGAATCATTAGAACAATTCATTACAATGCTAGCAGCTAGTCAATCTAAAATATATGATTTTCAAATGCATGTTATGATAACAGCAAATAGTCAAGAAGAATTACTAACTAAAAAATTTCAAGTTAGAAATTATCTAGAAGCAATGGAACTTAGAGCTTTCCCACTTCGATTTGAACAAGAAAAAGTTTTAAAATCAATTTTGCCAATTTTCCCAAGTCAAGATATAGAACAAAGAATAGGAACACCAATGCCATCTCCAACGATTGCAGCAATGTATCCCTTTATCTTTGATAGTATAAAAGATCCAGGATTATCTACATTATTAGGTGTTGATTTCTCAGGTGGTGTTATTTTATTTAATCAATTTTTATATCAAATAAGAAAAGAACATAATAGAAATAATGCCAATATGATTATTTTAGGTACATCTGGTTCAGGTAAATCAACAGCAGCAAAAGTTCTTCTTAGAACCCATATAAGAAATAATTGTCAACTAGTTATAATCGATCCAGAAGGCGAACTAGAAGAAATGACAAGAAGATATAATGGAGATTTTATTGATTTAGGAAAAGGTGGAGAATATGGTATGATAAATCCACTTGAAGTTGTAATTGATGCAGATGAAGAAGAAATGAAAGGTGGACTTGGTTATACTGTATTAACAAGAACCCTTCAAACAGTTAAAGCATTCATGAAATATTATGATCCATCAATTACTGAAGACGTTTTAAATATGTTTAGTGAAGTAATCCAAGAAACATATCGTCGATTTGGAATGGATTTTGATACTGATTTTACTAAATTTAATTCAAATGATTATCCAACCTTTAAAGATGTATATGCAACAATTAAAGGAAGATTAAATTCGATGGTAGAACAAAGTCAAGAAAAAGATGTTTTAGAAAGACTTGAACTTAAAGTTAGACCAATTGTTAAGGAATTGAAATATTATTTTGATGGGCATACAACAATTTCGCCTAAAAGTAGTTTCATTGTTTTCAATATAAGAGAATTAATGAATGCAGACTCAAATATTAGAAATGCATTGTTCTTCAACATATTAAAATATGCTTGGGGATTAACACTAGATAAGAGAGTTAATACCGTATTAACAGTAGATGAAGCCCATGTATTACTTTCTGGAAATAATACATTGGGAGCAGATTTCTTAGCTCAAATTCAAAGACGTGCAAGAAAATATAATACAGGAACAATGATTATTACACAACAACCAAGTGATTTCTGTGATCCTGGAGTAATAACACAAGGAAAAGCAATTTTTGATAATGCTTCCTATTACTTAGTTATGGGATTAAAGAAACAAGCAACAGAAGATTTATCTAAGTTAATAGATTTAAATGATAATGAAAAAGAAAGTATAAAAAGATATGGACAAGGAGAAGCATTATTTGTTTGTGGAAATAAAAGAATGCGTATCAATGTTATTGCCACTGAACAAGAATTAGATTCGTTTGGTAGTGGTGGAGGATTATAATTTAAAATAGTTTGGTGGTGCTATTATGGATGGAAAAAATATAAATAATATTAAAGGTGTAAGTAATAGCACTACTAATAATAAAATACCAAATAATCAAAAAGTAGCCCCATTACCTAATTTAAAAAAATCTTTACCAAATCCACAAAATGCTAATATTTTAAATAAAAGAAACGAAGATATTCAAAGATTAAATCAGGCTTTGAGTAAAAAAAGAGAATTAGAAAATAAACAAGAAAATACACAAGAACAAGAAAAAAAGACTATTGGACAAAAAGTAGATAAAGTTGGGGAAGAAGCAGTTAGAAATTTTGGTGGTAAAGCACTAACAGCTGCTACAGGAGGTGCTGTTTCAGGCCCTGCTGCTGATGCTATTGCTAATGCAGTAGCAAAACCAGTAGGAAAAATGCTCAAATATTCTTTATTTATAACAGTTGCTCCAATTCTTTTTATTCTTCTTATCTGTTTTTCCATCTTTGCCGCGTATTATACTCTTGAAGAAGGATCTGATTCAGATGCCGCAACAACAAATACGGAAAACAATACTTTTTGTAAAGGAACAACGATTGTTGCTACTGATTTAAGAGGTTTAAATCAGGATCAAGTCGTTGAGGTATTAGGTCCTTTAGCTCAATCAGCATACATGGAAACAGGAGTATTAGCTTCAACTACTTTGGGACAAATGCTAGAAGAAAGCGGATGTGGTCAGAAGCATGATGGAGAATATAAGTGTTCAAGTTTAGCTGAAAAATCCAACAACTTATTTGGAATGAATGCAGGATATAAATTTTCACGTGGTGGTTGGGATGGCGTCAGTAAAGTAGGAGTATTTAAAAAATATGCTTCTGTTAACGATTCAGTTATTGATTATGCAGTTTTATTAGCTGATGGAATTAATTATAAAGGATTAACCACTAAAACTAATTATAGAGATCAAATAGAACTTGTTCAAAAAGGAGGATATTGTTGCGGAGGGGATTTATCTTATATCTCTAGGGTATCAAATTTAATCGAATCACACAATTTAACTAAATGGGATGTTAAATCTAGTTCGGTAAATTCTAGTGTATGTACTCAAAACGATGCTAAAGATTGGAGTATTAGAACAGTAGCTCCAACAAAATCTGATACAGCATTTGATTATTTAAAGAAAAATAATGTTGGACAATGCGTATGGTATGCACAAGGAAGGGCAGTTGAAATTATTCAAGAATTAATGAAAAAGGGAAAAATGGATTCTAACACAGGAAATGAAGCTATTAAAAGACTTGGAAGTATTCATGCTAATGCTGAAGGATGGTATCGAAAATCAAAAGGATTATTTAAAGGAAGTTCTAATTATAAAGACGTTAAGTCAGGATCAATTATTTCTTGGAGTGGAGGATCTAACATGTGTAGTCCAAAATGTGGGCACGTTGCCGTTGTTGAAAGCGTAACTGATAAGGAAGTTATTATAACTGATGGTTGGGCTAATGGTGGTAGTAGTTGCCCTGGTACATGGTCATGTATTAAATTTAGGACTCAGACGATGAGCAGATCACAATTTGAATCTTGGGTTCAAACTGAAGGAGCTCAAGGAGCAGCAACTGGTAAGAAGTTTTCAGGATATATTTACTTTTTAGAATTAGAAGGCTAGGTGTAAAATGAAAAAAAAATTAATACTACTATTTTGTTTGTTTATTTTAACTGGATGTTCTAAAGTTGAATATAGCTTAGTTGTGACGAATGATAACAAAATTCAAGAAAAAATTGTTATTCCTTATAATAATACAAAAAAGAATCAAAAAAAGATAGATGATATGATGAAAGTAAAACAAATAGCTTATCATTCATCTTCAACATCAAATGATTATTATTATAATGTCAATATCGATAAATCTGACAAGAAAAAACTTTTGTTGACATATAGTTATGATTATGATACTAATAATATTATAAATTCTGAAGCCATAAATGCTTGTTTTTATAAAAAAGATATTATAA
>OLOI01001405.1_pt1 | contig 20525 bp, 20 predicted proteins | sample 1672131 | NCBI WGS metagenome assembly OLOI01 (sample SAMEA3136651, study PRJEB25190) | human gut metagenome
CCAGGAGGGCAGCGGCGTCCACCACGGCGCCGTTCTCAAAAATCTCCAACTCGGAGACATTCACAGCAGTCAGGGGCTTGGCAAAGATGTTGTTGAAGCCCCGCTTCGGCACGCGCCGGGCCAGAGGCATCTGGCCGCCTTCAAAGCCGATGCGAACCTTGCCGCCGCTGCGGGCCTTCTGGCCCTTGTGACCCCAGCCGGCGGTCTTACCGTTACCGGTACCGGTACCGCGGCCCTTCCGCTTGCCCACCTGGGTGGAGCCGGCCACAGGAGAAAGTTCAGAAAGTTTCATTTCGCTCCTCCTTATTCTACTTCGGTGACCTGAAGCAGATAGCCGATTTTTGCGATCTTGCCGCGGGTCTGGGTGTTGTCCGGCTGAATCGTAGTCTGGCCGATCTTCCGAAGGCCCAGGGATTCCGCCGTAGCGATGTGCTTTTCAAGCCGGCCGTTCAGGCTCTTAACCAGCGTGATTTTCAAATTAGCCATGTTAATTGCCTCCTTAACCAACGATTTCTTCTACGCTCTTGCCCCGAATGGCGGCGACCTGCTCGGGACCCCGGAGGGATTCCAGGCCCTGCATGGTGGCCTTTACCACGTTCTGGGGGTTGTTGGAGCGCAGGCACTTAGCGCAAATGTTCCGGATGCCGACTGCTTCCATGACAGCACGGACAGCGCCGCCGGCGATGATGCCGGTGCCTTCGGGAGCCGGCTTCAGCATGACGCGGCCAGCACCGAACTCGCCGATGATATCGTGCGGGATCGTGGTGCCTTCGAGCGTGATCTTGACCATGTTCTTCTTCGCGTCAGCAATACCCTTCAGGATTGCTTCGGAAACTTCAGCGGCTTTGCCGAGGCCGTAGCCAACGGTGCCCTTGCCGTCGCCGACAACAACCAGAGCGGAGAACTTCATGACACGGCCGCCCTTGACGGTCTTGGAAACGCGGTTCAGGTAAACGACCTTTTCGATCATTTCCGGGCCATTGTCTTCCTTGGGTGCGCGATCTCTATTGTAAGCCATTGTTCATCCTCCTCCGATTAGAATTCCAGGCCGCCTTCACGGGCGCCTTCGGCAAGCTCTGCCACACGACCATGGTAGATATAACCGCCACGATCGAACACGACAGTGTCGATGCCCTTTGCCTTGGCGCGTTCTGCAACCAGCTTGCCGACCTTGCGGGCAGCTTCCTTGTTGCCTGCGGCGCCTTCGAAATCCTTCTCATTGGAAGCGGCGGCAGCGAGCGTAACGCCGTTGACGTCGTCAATGATCTGTGCGTAGATGTTTGCGTTGCTGCGGTAGACGTTCAGGCGGGGCCGTTCGGGCGTGCCGGAGATCTTTCCGCGAACGCGGGTATGACGCTTCATACGCTGAGCGTTCTTATCAAATGTTTTCACCATAATGGCACACCTCCTAATTACTTCTTGCCGCCGGCCTTGCCCTCTTTGTGGCGAATGGTCTCAGTGGCGTACTTGATGCCCTTGCCCTTGTAAGGCTCGGGAGGTCTCTTGCCTCTGACGTTCGCTGCAAACTGGCCGACCTTCTGCTTGTCGATGCCGTTGATGACGACCTTGTTGGGAGCCGGGACATCGATCGTGATGCCGTCGATCTCTTCCATGGTGACAAGGTGAGAGTAGCCGAGGTTCATGACGAGCTTGTTGCCTTCCTTGCTGGCCTTGTAGCCAACGCCGTTGATCTCGAGCTCTTTTTTGAAGCCATCGGTCACGCCGACGACCATGTCATGGATCAGGCTGCGGGTCAGGCCGTGCAGGCTCTTGTGCAGCTTATCCTCGGACGGGCGGCCGACATGGATCACATTGCCTTCGACCTTGATGATCATCTCCGGGCGCATCGTCTGAGTCAGTGTGCCCTTGGGGCCCTTTACGGTAACGACGTTCGGCTCCGCGATGGAGACCTCGACGCCTGCGGGGATGGTAACGGCAGCAGCGTTCTGGATGGCGTGCACCATAGCCAGCAGGCGCTGCACGAGCGCTGTGAACGTGACGCAGAGCATGATGATGAGCGGCGGGAAGAGCATCTTGTTGCTGCGGCCGGTGACCTTCAGGAAGACGCACAGGGTAACCAGAACCAGAGCGCTCAGCAGCTGGTTGGCGGAACCGAACAGCGGCCAGATGTTGGCATAGCCGACCTGGGTCAGCAGGAAGCCAAATGCCAGGGTGATGATGGTGGAGAAGTAGGTGTTGCAGAACAGCTTACGCCAGCCTTCTGCATGCTCCATATCGTCCACGCTGAACAGTTCCTGGAAGCTCATGCGGCCGATACGGGCAACAGCATCCAGGCTGGTCAGAGCCAGAGCGGAAACACACATGGTCATAAAGACGGTAGCAACATAAACGGGCACGCCGAACATCTCAAAGAAACCGGCAACGCCGCGGCTGAAGATCTGGAACGGGGTACCAGCAGCGGGGGTACCGTCAGCAGCAGCGGCTGCACCGGCAACGCAGAGGGCCAGAACAGCCAGCAGGCTTTCCAGCACCATAGCACCGTAACCAACCTTCAGCATATCCTTTTCGCTTTCAACCGTCTTGGAAGAAGTACCGGAGGAAACCAGACTGTGGAAGCCGGAAACAGCACCGCAAGCCACGGTAACGAACAGAATGGGGAACATGGTGCCCAGCTTTTCATTATTGAAACCGGTAAAGACGGGCAGGTTCATGGTGGGATGTGCAACCAGCAGGCCAACAACAGCACCGGCAATCATGCAGATGAACATGAAGGTGGTCATGTAGTCGCGGGGCTGCTTCAGCAGCCACATGGGCAGAACTGCAGCAAAGAAAATGTAAATAAAGGTGATGTAGCTCCAGGTAGCCTTGTCAAAAATCAAGGGGAATTTCATGCCGACAGCAAAGGACAGCACGATGAACACGATGCCCAGAACAGCCTCTTTCCAGCCGGAGAAGTTGAACTTCTTCTGGATCAGGCCAAACACAACAGCGAACAGCATGAACATGATGGAAACCATGCCGGCTGCGCCGTTGGTGGTAGCTGCATCAGCCAGGCTGGTAACGCCGTCAACCGTGGTGTAAGCGTTAAAAGTACCGGCAACCATATCAGCAAAAGCTGCAATAACGATGCCGCAGAACAGCCAGCAGAACAGCAGGAACAGCTTGCGGCCCAACTTGCCGATGTACTTTTCGATCAGCATGCCCATGGACTTGCCGTCGTTCTTAACGGAAGCATACAAAGCGCCGAAGTCGGTAATAGCGCCAAAGAAAACGCCGCCGATGAGCACCCACAGCAGAACCGGCAGCCAGCCGAAGGCTGCAGCCTGGATTGCACCGGTAACAGGGCCTGCACCGGCAATGGAAGAAAACTGATGGCTGAAAACGGTCCAGCCGTTGGTGGGAACGTAATCCTTACCGTCGTTATACTTAACAGCGGGGGTCTGTGCGTTCGGGTTAACGCCCCAGGTTTTTGCCACCCAGCGCCCATAAAACGCATAAGCACAGACAAGAACCACAGCAGCGATCAACACGATGACGAGTGTGTTCATGATAATCCTTCTCTCCGTTAATAATAAAAATTTTCCACTCCATCCAGCCAAATGCGGTAAACAAAAAAGCCTTCGTCTTTTGTTGGCCCATTTGGACCAACGCAAAGACGAAGGCATACACTGCAATCATGCGCTGCACCATTGCAACTTTTACTTCCGCGTTACCACTTTGCTTTGCCGGCTCAATGCCGACCGCTCACCCGCAGCCCCACACCGCACTGTGCCGGACTGCGCACCCCATTAACGGAGGGTTCCCGGCTTGAACTACACGGCGGGCGGTTCTGCCCGCTTTCCCCCAAGCTGCTCGCAGGTGAGGGCCAGACCGCGCCTTGCTGCCGTCTTGCACAACCAACGGCTTTCTGTAAGCGGTGATACGGATAGGTCATTTCCTGTTCATTGCATTTGGCTGATGAATTGTTATTACAATAACCTTTTGGCACACATTTGTCAACACTGTACAAAGTGCTTCACTCATTTTTGGTGATGCGGATAAATTTCACGCAGTTTCGACCGGCTATTCTTGGACAAATTGTAAACAAAATTTGAACAAATTCGCAAGGTTTGACGCAATCAGCAAGGCTTCTCCGCGGCGGGATGAGGGCATCCCGCCCTACAGAGCATTTGTATGTTTGCACCGCAATATAAAAATAAGCTGTAGGGAACGGCCTTGACCGTTCCGGGGCTTCGCTGTATATGCCATAATGAGATATACAACAAGGCCCCGACAAGTTCATATTTCTCAGTTTCAAAAACTGGAATTTCATGAATTATCGCTTGCCTTAAACTTGCTGACACAAATCATTTAGTTTCCAATCCACTCAAATAGAATTGATATAACAAATACACCAGAGAAAATATACCAATTAACAAATACGCCACATTTTCTTTTAAAGATACTAGATACGATGAGAATACAACAAAGCCAATAACCTTGATTACCGCTTTAATTTTTCGATTTTCAATCTTATCAATTTTACAACAGATAAAACGTACTCCAATAACCATAGGAGAAAATAAGATTGCAATCAAAATTAATATAATATTTTGCTTATTAAAAATAAGCTTTGATAACTGTTTTTTCTCATTATCCTTGATGTCCAAATACTGGTATAGCAATATAAGAGAGGCTTGGTCAGGAACACTTTTTCCCAATTCCCATTTCGAAATTGTCTGTCGCGTAACAAAGACAACATCAGCCAGTTGTTGTTGGGTTAAGCCCTTTTCAATTCTGGCTGATTTAATCAAATCTGATATTTCCATAGTTGTACTCCATTTATTATCTGTTTTTAATAGTGTCGCATAATGTTATTGCTAAACAAGCAACTATTACAAGAAAACTCATCTGATGTTTAATAACAACGCAAAATAGGCTAATTGCCAATAACATACCGATAAAAGCAATCATACTATACTTGTATATCCTAGGATGTTTTTGGGATAATGCATTCGATATTTTTACAATTACTGCTATCATAGGAATAATTAATACCCCCATAACACCAAATAAAATTCCAGTTGCAACAACACTCATTTTGTTTTTCTTTAATTCCTTCAACATAAAAAGAACCTCCTTTGTTTTTGATACTTTGATATTAAAATAGAATTCTTTTTATGTCACGCAACGCTTGTGAAAACAGGCGCAACGGTAACGATTTTCATTCTGGTCATCGAAAGCAAAATTCGCGTTTGTTGAATGAAGTTCAACAATGCACACCCCAGTGGGGTGTGCAAGCGACAGAACGGTCTTGCGATAGCAAGATGGCGGAGTTTCACTCCGACAAGTTCGCGTTTTCCCCTGCCTGTTGGGTGATATACTCGTCCAGCTCGCTGCTCTGCCAGGTGTAGCGCTGCAAAAGCTGCCAATCGCAATCGGGGCGGGCCAGCTGAGCATCCACACAGAAGCGCTCCAGAGGCAGGCAGCACAGCAGGCTGAAGCTGAACGCCGCCGCCACAAAGGCCATGCGCGCCGCCGGGATGCCGCAGAACAACCGCACCGCAGCCAGAACACTGGCCAGTAACAATGCTCCCAGCACCCACGCAGCCCAAATGCGCCGCACCGTTGGGCCGTACAGATTGATATACACCGCCAGCTTGGCCGCGGCCAGCATCGCAAACCCGGCACCGAACCCGCACAGCGCCACGGCCAACACGCGGGATAAGCCCTTTTGGGTAACCGGCTGCGCCCCCAAAAAGTGCAGTGCCGCCAGCACAGTAAGGTCCAGCGCCAGAATGCGGCAAAACTCCCAAAAACCGTTCACCGCAAACGCGGCGGCATCCGGCGCGGTCAGGGGCAGCGGTGCCCCAAGGGCAGCGGCGAATTCCGCCGCCTGCACGGCAAAAAACAACGTATACACACCACACAGCACCGCCATGGCTAACACTCCCATCAGCTGGGGCAGGCGCGGCAGGGCTGCCAGTTTGCCGTAAAACTGTTCCGCCGCAACAGGCGGCGCCTTGCGCCGGACGCTGCCGCCCGCCAGACCAAACAACCAGGCACCAACAGGCAGGGAGAGCGCAAAGATCAGCAGATTTGCCAGCAGGGCATCCTGCCCGAACAGCTGCCCCAGCCAGCTGCCAAGATGCCCCCACAGCCGGGCAAAGTTATCATCCGCCCCCGCCAGCGTGGCGCAGGCCGCACCGCCCAGCAGCAGGGCAGCAGTTATACTGACGGCGGTTTCCAGCGTGCGGCCTTTGCGTCCCGCATGATTGGCCCACCAGCGGTGCAGTGCCTGCCACAGCAGCTGGGTACGCAGCAAAAAGTTGCCGAATGGGATGGCAAACATGCCCGCCACGCCATCCAGCAGCACAAGGCAGCTGGTGCGGCCAGCCGCCAGTAAATCATTGCGGGCCAGCACATAATAAATAGCCGTGCAGTGCCACGCCACGACCTGCCAGAAGCCAAGGTCGTCCGTGTGCAGACTCCACCCCGCCATGGCCAGGCTTTGCACCAGCCAGCAGCACCACCAGGCCGCGGCGGTCCGGCTGGGTTTGCGGTCCCCCGCCCAGGCGGCGAGCTCCACCACTACGGTATACAGCGCCACAAACACCAGCACTCCGGCGCGCCAGGCGGAGTACTCGCTCGCCACCCCAAAACCCAGGCAGCGGTCAACATATTCATAGCCCGCCGCATAGCTCAGCAGCAGGGCGGCCAGCATGACCCACTGCGGATTTTTGGGTGCAGAAAATGGAAGGGGCTGGCCTGCAGCCTCTTTTTTATCAAATTTCATTGGGTTGTCTCCTTATATCAAGGTCGTTTCTTTACGTTTCGTCCGGGCGGTATTCCAACAGGTCAGCGGGCTGGCAGTCCAGTGCTTTGCACAGGGCTTCCAGGGTGGAAAACCGCACCGCTTTTGCTTTGTTGTTTTTCAGGATGGAAAGGTTGGCTGGGGTAATGCCGATGGTTTCAGCCAGCTCCCCCGCCCCCATGTGGCGCTTTGCCATCATCACATCCAGGTTGACGATAATTGGCATCTTCTGCGCCCCCTTACACGGTATAGTCCAGTTCGTCTTTCATCTTAACGGCCTGGGCAAACGCATTTTTGATGACCCGCACGATCAGCGCCATAAACGCCGCCGCAACGCCAATGGCAAAGATGAACGGCAGCCCCAGCACAGCACCCACCGGCAGGCAGAGCGCTGCAGCCCAGGTGCAGCACCAGCTGATGCGCCGCAGGGCCAACACGTTGGCAGGGGTAAACACCTCTTCTTTTTCAATGCGCGCCAAAAACATGTACAGGTTATACAGCATCCACAGGGCCAGCGCGGCGCTGCAATAGCCCAGCCCCAGCAAAAAATACCCCAGCTTTGGCCCATGCACCAGCTGCAGCGCGTGCACCGCCAAAACCCAGCTGACGATGCGCGGCCCGCACAGCACCATCACCACGCACCCCATGGCCGCCGCCAGGGTGGCGAACTTGGTCAGCATAATGCTTTTGTGGTCGTTCCAGCCAAAAAAGTTTTCTGGTAATTGACGCATTGGTCATTCCCCCTGATGTTTTATGGTATATCCGATGCTGTTATCATAGCATATATCGCATCGTTTTGCAATACGTTTTTATCGTTTTTCAATATATTTATTCTGTTTTGCAATGCGTTTATGCTTCAGGTTCCTGCACCAGCTGCCCTGCGGCAGATTTTCTGGCTGAAAATGCGGCAAAAAGCTTGACTTTTTCTCCCATACCTGTTACAATATTTAAGCTGTAACAGGCAAATTGAGTATTTGTGCCCGTAGCTCAGTTGGTAGAGCACCTGACTTTTAATCAGGGTGTCCGGGATTCGAATTCCCGCGGGCGCACCAAAAAGCACCAGACAAATTTTTGTCCGGTGCTTTTTTGTTGTGTCATTCAAGATTCTCAACATTGTGATTCCTTTTTGGCTGCTTAGCCCGCTTTTCATTTCCTCCAGATCATCACCCCCATCCAGAACAGGTTGGCGAAGATCCTGTCGGTGCCGGTGGCCACCATGGCCGGGAACAATGCCCAGGACAGCACCACCCGATGGCAATATACCCCAGCATCTGCCGCGTTCCTGGAATATATTCGCTCTCGGCTGGGGGATGCCTTTTGCTGATTTCACCCATACCAACAACAAACACCGTGCCGCCATGCAGGGGGTTCTCCTGCTTGCGGCACGGTGCTTTGTTGTATCAGGCTATTGTCGGGTTATTGTTTCTTTTTGGCAAGCTGTCTGCCCACGGCCCACAGCCAATCCAATGCGGCGGCGGCAAGGGCGGGGTACACGATCAGGCCGAACAGCTGGTACCAGGTGGGGATAAAGTAATCTGCCCCGCCGGGCAGGGTGCTGGCGGCGTTCAGGGTAATGCTTTGCGGAGTAAAGGTCAGGCCCACGGTCTTGTTTTCATCGGGGCTGCAGGGATCCAGCCGCAGTGCCACGATCTGGGTGCGCGGCAGGGTGTACACATAGGTGCCGTCTGCCAGCACTTTGGGGAAGACGCGGCGGTCCTGGCTGTAGGGCTCCCCCGTTTTTGTGGTGTAATACAGGCACATTTCGCGGGAATCGCCGTCAAACTCCACGTTGTAGCTCACGGTACGCACCACGCGGCCGGATATATCCTCCAAAATCATCTGCGGGTCGCCGCCTGTGGTAATCAGCTGGCCCTGGGGTGCGCTGTTCTCCCCCGGCTCCCCCCAGGTCAGCTCGGCCAGCTGCCAGCTTTCAATGGGGATCGAGGTTTCAGTCAGGGTGCCTTTTGCCTTGGCGGAGCTGTCCCCCGCAAAGGCCACCGCACCCTGCACCAGCCAGAACACCAGCGCCGCGCACCAGCACAGCACCGGCAGGGCAAAGCGATGGGCAAACAGTCGGTTCAGACGGCTTTTCCATGTCATCTCTTTCATTGGGCCGCCTCCTTGCTCATCTGCATTGTGACCGGCTCATACCCGGCATCCGTTACACGGTAGAGCAGGGTCTGCCCCGCCTGCGCAGCGGCCAGGTGGTCGGTAAACAGGTTCTGATAGCTCTGCACAAAGATATCATCGATCTTTTGCAGGTAAAGCACCGTACAGCCGTTGGCACGCACGGTTTCATCCAGGCGTTCAGCGGTGTAGGGGTGGTAGTAGCGCTGCTTCACGCCCTCCTCCTGCGGTTCCAGCTCCGGCAGGCCGAAGGTTCCGCCGCCGCCCTCCTGCGTGGCCCCCACGCCGGAGTAATCCACCAGGACGGGGTAAAAATCAAACACGGCAGAGAACCAGTGTTCGCCGTTATCCCCCTGGCTGACAAAAAACACGCGGTCGTTTTCGTTCAGGTAATCGCTGCGCAGCCAGTCAGCTTCGGCGCGGGCGGTCTTGCGGTCGGCGAATTCGCCATCCGAGAAGCCCAGCACCGAAAGCTGCGGCAGGATCATGCCGTTCACCCGCACCAGCATGGCGGTGGCCATCAGCAGAACACCGGCCTGGCCCGCCAGGGCAATCCAGCGGCGGGCCGGGGCTTTCTGTTCGCCATCCGCGGTTTGCAGGGCGGTGCTCCAGCAGGCCAGCGCCATAAAGAACCAGCCGATATAGTAGGTATAGATATAGCGGTTATAATCCACCAGCCCCACGGCCTGATCCGGCTTGAAAATAAAGCCATAGCTGAGCGCCAGCATGAGGTTATACCCCACAAAGCATGCAAGGGACAGCACCCCGATGCAGCCAATGCGCAGCTTGAGCTGGCGGCCTCTGGCGCAGATGGCCGCCACCAAGAACACCAGCAGAATCAGCACCACAACATTGCGGCCCTGGCCGATCATGCTCAGCCGACCATCCGAAGTCCAGAACTGGTGGCCCATATCGGCCATGGCTTGGGTGAACTGGCTCTGGCGCTCGGCGTAAAAGCCCTCCACCGGCTGGGCCAGCAAAATCTTGATGCCGTTGATGACCACAGCGGACAAGGGGGCGCTGGTTTCGCCGGTGCCGCCCTCGCTGGCACTTTTGGCAACCAGAATGCCCACATAGCGGATGTTCCAGAAATAATAGATCAGCATGGGCGCGGCAAAGCAGGCAATGGCAAAGCCGGTGCGGCGGGCAAGGCCCTTTTTGAAGGGGTGCTCCGCAAACAGCCAGGCATCCACAGCCATCAGCCCCGCTGCCACCAGGGACAGCACAAAGGTGTTGGCCTTGATGTTGGCCGCCAGCGCCAGTACCGGCAGTACGGCCCACTTGGGGCCGCCGGTTTTGCGCAGCGCCAGCCACAGCGCCACAGCGCCGCCCAGTGCAAGGCCCGCGGGCACATCGCCATAGGCGGTCATATAAGTGGTATCCAGATAGATCGTATGGTTATACACCGCCAAAAACCAGGGGGCAAACCAGCAGATTGCTGCCAGCGGCACCGCAATGCGGTACTGGCGGAAGTTCAGCCCGCCCAGCACCGCGGCAAACACGGCGGCGGCCAGCACATCATACGCCACATAGATCTTCCAGTCTGCATAATGGCCCAAAAACTGGAAGAAGTAGGAGAGCAGCGGCAGGCCGGGGTTCTGGGTCTGGGGCCAGGGGGTTCCAAGGGTAGCCAGGGCATACAGGCGGTTATCCGCCTTGGTCACCTTTACGGCGGTAGCCCACAGGCTGAGTTCATCATACTTGGTTGCCAGCGGCTGGCGGATGAAAAAGTATACCGCAAATGCCAGCGCCATGCCCCAGAACAGCACCGCCCCCGGTGTAACCAGGCGGCGGTAGGCCGGGCGCTGGCCTTTGTGGGGCACCAGCGCCCACACGCCGCTGCCCGCAAACACCGCCCACAGCAGCACAGTGCCGGGCAGCAGCAGGTTTGCCATGCCCGCAGCCGTCAGCCAGGCAACGGCAATGCCCAGCGCGCTCAGCGGGGCCAGCGCAGCATGCAGGTTACATTTGAGCGTTAGGAACGCGCAGAACAAAAACAGCACCGCCAGCGCGGCAAAGATGCAAAGCAGCTCCATAGAATCACCATTTTATACAACATAAAAGCCCTGCGGGTGTGCCCCCAAGCCATGGGCGCACCGCCCCACAGGGCTCTTTTTTACTTTTTGCGGAAAACATCAACGGCAAGGCAGGCAAACGCAGCCCCCACAGCCGGGGCAAACAACAGCAGCAGCCATTGGCCGCCGTTTGGCACAAAGCGCAGGTACCACGGCTGCACCGGGTTGAGCACCACGCCGTCCAGCCGGGTAGGCACGCCGCCCACACTGTCCGGGTCAATGCGCAGCCCGGTCACGGTAAGGCCGCCCAGGTCAAAGGTATACTGGTTTTCGCCGCTCACGCGGGCAAAAACTTTCTGTGTCTCGCTGTACTCGGTCTGGCCGGGGCGCAGGTAATACAATGCTATGCTGCCGGGCGGCAGGTAGTGCACGGCGTCCAGCTCCACCGTTTCCAGCCAGGCTTCGCCCCGCCAGATGATGTGCGGGTCGTTGTCGGTGGAAAGATACCAGCCGGGTTCATCCACCGGCGCGGTATGCCATTCATCGTCATCATAATTGACAAAGCTTTCAAATTCCAGGTCATCCGCCGTCAGGGTGCGGGTCACCATAGTGCCGTCTGCTTTATGGTTCAGCATCACAGCGCTGCCCACCAGCACGTACACCAGCCACACAATAACAGCGGCGGCATATGCCAATATCAGCAGCTGCTGGGGGCGCAGCGGGCGGCCCGCACGGGCGGGGGCGGCAAAACGCTTGGTTGGGCGTTTATCTTTCATTGTACCACCCCGCTTTCTGCCACAGCCACCGGGGTAAAGGCGATAGGCTTGCTGCGGCCTTCAAACCGGTAGAGGGTTGCGGGCATATTCGCTTTCAGCCCGCCTTCGAACCGGCTGCTGAACTCCCGCTCCAGATAGTCGTCCGCGCGGTCGATCAGCAGGTAGTCGATCTGCTTTTCTTCCATATAGGCGGTCAGAGAGTCTGCGGTGCAGACCGCCTCAAAGTCATACAAGGTCCAGTTCAGGCTTTCCACCAGGTTCATAAAGTCGGAGTCCCACCGGCTGGAATAATCATCGTTGCCCCACCAGGTACCGCCATAGCCGTTGACCACCTTGGCGGTCAGCTCATACTTGTAGTAGTACCAGCGGGTGGCATCATCGCCCTGACTGATGACCAGCACGCGGTCCGGCCAGTCCAGCACGGTGTTCATTGCTTCAGCGCGGTTCTTTACATCGCGGCGCAGGGTGTACAGGCTGTCGGCGTTGGTCCAGAACCCGGCTGCGGGCACACCGCGCCAGGCAAAAATACCCAGCACTGCCGCAGCGGCCAGCCCCAGCGCCGCACGGCCCAGCCGCTGCGCCGCGCCGCTGCCCTGCCCCACCGCAAAGCCCAGCACACAGAAGCCGTACAGCATCCACCCCTGCAGGTAGGGCGCGATATAACGCTCATAGTCCTTCAAGGCGGAGCCTTCGGCCTCGGAGAAATTGTAGAAGTACAAAATCAGGTGGAAGAGATACAGCGCGGCAAAGCAGAACGCCCCGCCCACAAAGCCAACCACGGTGCGGCGGCGTGCGGCACCGGCAGGCGCTGCCACAAAGGCCGCCGTGAACAGCAGCAGAATGCAGCTGACGGCCATGATGGGCGCGCCCACCAAACAGACGCGGCGGTACAAAAATGCCTGGCCCATGCTCTGCATGATCTGGGCAAAGCGTTCTTCGCGCCCAATGCCCAGCAGCTGCTTGATGCCGCCGGTCAGCACAGCACCATAGCTCAGGCCCGCGCTGCCCACGCTGGCCCCAGTGGTTTCGGTTGGGGTCACGGCGGCGGTATAGCGGTTCCAGCTGATAAACACCGCCAGCACCACCGCCGCCAGAATACTGCATTTTGCCAGCGATACGCCGAAAATGCGGGCAGGCTTTGTATCCGGGTGCGGCGTACCGAACAGCTGATCCAGCCCGATCAGGAACGTAACGATCAAGGCATAGGCAAAACCGATATCTTTGGTCATGGTCAGCACGGCAAGTGGCATGGCACAGGCAAAAAAGCCGGTTTTGCGCCCGCCCGCCGCGGCATACAGGCACAGGGTTCCGCCAAACAGCAGCGCCAGGGGGGTATCCGCCATGGCGTTGGCGTACATGGTGGATGGGGTGCCCGCCGGAACCACGCTGAAAAAGAACGGCAGAAGAAAGCCCGCAGCAAACACCAACACAGCACCCGCCCAGTTTTTGCGCGGCATGGCTGCCGCCGGGGCAATGCAGGCCAGGAACAAAATATCCAGCCCGGCCAGGCACTGCCATTCATAAAACTGGCCCGGTACGCGCTGGAAGAGATAGGAAACCAGGCTGGTTGCCGGGTAGGTAAAGCTCGCCGTCAGGTTGATGGGATCCGCCACATACAGCGCAGCGCGCTCCGCCACCATCTTGGGGGCAAGGCCCCAGGCGGTAAATTCATCCCACTGGGTAAACATGGGCTGCTGCAAAGCAAACAGCACCCACAAAAAACAGCTGCCGCCCACAAACAGCAAAAAGCCGGGGCTGAACAGCGCCCGCCGGATAGCCCGCCACCCGGCACGCACCCCAAAATAGACCCCGCCGGCCAGCCAGACCGCCATGATGATAAAATGGCCGAACTGCAAAAGCCCCAGCAGGGAAAGCAGATACAGCACCACGGCCGACCCGCACAAAGCGGGCAGCGGCAGCAGGGCGGCATCGAACCGGGTACATGCCGCCACGCACAGACAGCATGCGGAGAAGAACAGCAAAAACAGCAGGCCGAATACAATCTGCACGGTACAGCACCTCCCGGATTGAAATTAAAAAATAATAGAGAATCATGTTGGTGGACCGCCGCCCGGTGGGCGGCTCAGAAAATTGGGGCAAGGTAGCATATAAAGGCTGATTCTATACCCGAAGACTATCACGCAAAAGCCGCGAAAAACCGCAGATTTGATCGTGCCACGGGCACACCGCCATTATTTTTAACTATTCTCTCATATACGCGTAAGCCAGCTCACGCGTATACGACGTACACCGGCCCCACAAAGTAGTGCTGGAAGAGCAGCACAGCGCCAAAAACGGCATAGCAGGCGCACAGCGGGGTGATGGCCGCTTCGGCCTTTTCTTCCGTGATGGCGGGGCAGATGGTTTTGCGCAGCAGTACGGCCAGAGCGGGCAGCAATGCCAGCCAGACGCAGAGGAAATACCGCGCCTGCAGCCCCACAATGCGCACCATGCCCACCGGGGTATAGGTGATATACATGGCTGCCATGGCACCGGCGGCGTACACCAGCGCCAGCAGCGCCGCCCCGCCCACGCGGCGGCGGGTGGGGAACGCATCGGCGCGTTTTGGCTGCGCAGCAGCCAGCAGGGCGGCCAACAGCAGCACCAGCGGGCCGGTCAGGTTCAAAAAGCTGATGGGCAGGTCCTTCCAGCCGAACAGGCCGAGCTGCCCAATAAAGAAATCGTTCTCTCCCAGGGTCCCACAGAACGCAGCAATGGTTCGCAGAGGGTTGCGCAGCACAAAGGCCAGCTGTTCACCGCCGTTTACCGTGCTGCCGCCCTGGCGCTCAATCATGGGATAGTTATAGCGGAACGCCGTGCCGTACCATTCCGTCAGCAGGGTAACGGCCATAGCACCGCCAAAGCCGCCCAGCGCCCACAGCGGGCGGCGTCCCTTGGCATGCCATTCCCGCTTTGCCACCAAAAAGATGGGCAGGACCCACAAAAGGTTCAGGTACGGTTTGGCGATATTGACAAAGATGCAGGCGGCAGTGTAAATGCCCACCGTTTGGGTGTTCCACTCCCTGCGGGTCAGCAGGGCAAGCATCAGGTAATAGCAGCCCAGCAGGGTTGCATCATAGCTCAGCGACGACCCCATAAAAAGCGACATCGGCAGCAGCATAATGGCCGCAAAGGCCGGGCGGTAACGCTCCGCTTTGGCCAGCGCCAACGCGCACAGCAGCGTGTAGGCGAGCAGGTTGACGATGCGCCCGCCATACAGGCAGCCCAGCGCGCCAAAGCCCAGCAGGCGTGCCAGCGCCATACCGACCGCGCCCGGCAGGAATGGAATGACCAGAAAGCTGACCGGCTCGCTGACCGGGTCCGGCACAGAATCCCGCACATCGTGCGCCAGGTACAGGGCAAAGCTATCCGCCATGCTCTGCACTGCGCCGTCCTTGCCGTATTGCTTCAGGGCATAGCCCGCGGTGTTATAGGCTTTTTCCGCCCCGGTATCGGGGTCAGTGCCCACACCGGCAGAGGTATGCGCATTCACCCATGCACCGGGGAACGCTTCCAGCAGGTAGGCCACATCGTCCGGGTAGGTGCGGGAAGCATCAAAATCAAAGTGCCCGGTGGAGATGGCATAGGTGCGCAGGTAATGGTCGGCTTCGTCCGGCGTTTGCAGCGGCGGGTTGGCAAATGCAAACAGCAGCCCGCACAAAAAGATGCACACGGCCCCTTTTGCCGCAAATCCTTTTGCAAACCGCCGCACACAATACCCGGCCAGCAGACATACTTCCAGAAAGGCCGCACACCCCAGTGTAACCACCAGGGGGGACACACGGTTATCCAGCCCAAAGAACACCCGCCAGTAATAGGCCCACAGCACGCCGCACACGGCGGCGCACAGCACAGCCAGCCCCCACCGCACAGCGGCGGGCAGCTTTTGTAATTTTATTGGCATAAAACTTCCTTACAACCGGCCTTACAGAATGTACTGGCCGACCTTGTACTGGTCCAGGTTGCCGCGCAGGAACTCAATGGTTTCGGCAAGGCCCTGTTCAAAGGTATACTGCGGTTTCCAATCGGTCAGGGTGCGCAGCTTGGTGGCATCGCCCAGCAGGCGGTTGACCTCGCTCTTTTCGGGGCGCAGGCGCTCGGCTTCGCAGACGATCCTGGCGCTGGGGTTGATCTGGGCAATCAGCTCATTGGCCAAATCGCCGATGGAATGTTCCACGCCGGTGGCAATGTTGATTTCCTGGCCAATGGCGGCATCGCAGTCCGCAATGGCCATAAAGCCGTGGGCGGTGTCCTTGACATAGTTAAAGTCGCGGGTGGGGGTCAGGCTGCCCAGCTTGATTTCCTGCTGACCGGCCAGCAGCTGGGTGATGATGGTGGGGATGATGGCGCGGCCGCTCTGGCGCGGGCCATAGGTGTTGAAGGGACGCACAATGGAAACCGGCAGGTCAAAGCTGCGGTAAAAGCTTTCGGCCAGGCGGTCCGCGCCGATCTTGGTGGCAGAGTAGGGGCTCTGGCCCTGGAACGGGTGGTGCTCGTCAATGGGCACATACTGGGCGGTGCCGTATACTTCGCTGGTGGAAGTAACCATCACGCGCTGGGTGCCCAGCTCGCGGGCGGCGTTCAGCACGTTCAGGGTGCCCTTGATGTTGGTATCCACATAGCTGTCCGGGCTGTGGTAGCTGAACGGAATGGCAATCAGGGCAGCCAGATGGAACACGCGCTCCTGCCCGCGCATGGCAGTACGCACGCCGTTGGGGTCACGCACATCGCCCATAAAGATATCCATTTCATTGCGGATCTCCGGGGGCAGGGTATCGATCCAGCCCAGGGAACCAAACGAGTTATACAGGCAGAAAGCACGCACTTTCTCGCCGCTTTTTACCAGCTCTTCGGCCAGATGGCTGCCGATAAAGCCATCGGCACCGGTCACCATAACGGTATGGGACATTGTAAAAACACTCCTTTTTATATGGCAATACCGCCCGCAGGGCAGAACAATCCAATTATTACAAAATAGTATAACCGATTTGCGGCCTGATTTCAACCAATGCCCCGCCCAGCGTGCAAAAAAGTGCCGGGGCGGCCGCGGATAGGGTAGGCCTACATTAAATTTATATAAAGATTATTCCGTTTGTATCAAAGAGTTCGGCAATATGTTATAATAGGGCAATACCGCATAATTCTAAGTGCCGATACGGCGAGCGAGGTGCGGCAGATGCCAAGCCAAAAGCGCAGATAATACTTTGTGTATTATCGAGCATTTTGGCAACGCAGATGCCGTGCCGCAGCTGCCGGAGCGGTGCTTAAGCCGCAAGGCGGGAATTGTGCGGTGTTGCCATAGGATAAATACAGTGCTGGGCCGCCTTGCCGCATTCCCTGCCCTGTAGTGGAAAGGAGCCTGCACCCATGCCGCAACGCGAACCTGCCCTGCTTTGGCTGCGGGACTGCGCCCTGACCGCATTGGTTCTTGCGCTGTGTACGCTGACAAGCTGGGTATTTTTCCGGCTGGATTTTGTTTCTTCCAACTATATCCTGACCTATATCCTGGGCGTCATGTATATCAACGTCTTTACATCGGGGTTGGTGTACGGCGTCGTGGCTTCGCTGTTCTCGGTGATGCTGGTCAACTATATGTTCATTGACCCCTTTATGCAGTTCCGCATCCGGTCAGACGACATGGTAACGGCAGTGGTCATGCTCTGCGTTTCGCTGCTCTGCTCCTCGCTGACGGGGCGTATCAAGGTACAGGCCGCCCAAAGCGAGCGCAAAGCCTATGCTTCGCAGGTGCTGCTGGAAGCCAGCCGCAGCCTGTTGGGGGCCGAGGACCCTGACACCATTCTGCGGATAACGGCCACCCAGCTGGGCAAGCTGTTGGAGCGCCCGGTCTGCTTTGCCCCCGCACCGGAGCACATTGCACCGGGAACCCTGATTCTGCCCCCTCCCGGCCAGACGGATTACCGCAGTTGCCCGGCGCTGCATGAGTTCAGCACCTATGAGCACAATCTGGCATTATCCATCCTGGATGTGTGTTCCCTGGCGCTGGAAAAAGAAACCTCCAACCGCGCCCGGCGCGAAATTGAGGAAGCCGCCCGCCAGGAACAGCTGCGCGCCAACCTGCTGCGCAGCATCAGCCATGACCTGCGCACCCCGCTGACAAGCATTTCCGGCAACGCGCTGATTTTGACCGAGAAAAATCCCCTGCTGACCGAGGAAAAGCGCCGGGAGCTTTCTGCCGCAATTTATGAGGACGCCAACTGGCTGAACCATCTGGTGGAAAATCTGCTTTCCATCACCCGGATGGAGAACGGCCAGGTAAAGCTGCGCATTCAGCCGGAGCTGATTCAAGATATTTTTGACGATGTACTGACTCATTTGGACCATGACGCCGCCCGTCACACCATTGTGACCAACGTGGCGGATGACCTGCTGATGGCCGATATGGACGCCCAGCTGATCGAGCAGGTGCTGGTGAACCTCATCAACAACGCCATCAAATATACCCCCGAACATTCCCGCATTGAGCTTTTCGCCGCGCCGGAGGGTAAATTTGTCCGCATCTGCGTAACGGATGACGGCCCCGGCATCCCGGAAGAAAGCCGGGGCAAGCTGTTTGATATGTTTTATACCCTTGGCAAAACCCGCAGCGATGGCCGCCGCGGGCTGGGTCTTGGGCTGGCCTTGTGCCGTTCCATTGTTGCCGCTCATGGCGGTGTGATCGATGTACAGAACGCTGCACCGCACGGTGCCTGCTTCCGTTTTACACTCCCGCGAACTGAGGTGACCCTGTATGAATAAACCGCTGATTCTTGTGGTGGAGGATGACCCGGCTGTTGCACGGCTGATCTCCACCACACTGGAAACCCGCAATTATCAGTACCACCGTGTACAGAACGGAGCCGGTGCCCTGTTGGAAGCTGCTTCGGCACGGCCGGATGTAATTTTGCTGGACCTTGGCCTGCCGGATATGGACGGTATTGATGTGATCCGCAAGATTCGCGGGTGGAGCAACGTGCCCATTCTGGTGGTTTCGGCCCGCAGTGATGATACCGACAAAGTATCTGCCCTGGATGCCGGTGCAGATGATTACCTGACCAAGCCGTTCAGCGTAGAGGAGCTTTTGGCCCGGCTGCGCGTGGCGCTGCGCCGTGTGCGGTATGATACTTCCCGCGCAGGTGACCAGGCCAGCATATACGAGAACGGAGAACTGCGCATTGACTATGCCGCAGGCTGTGTGTACCGCGGCGGAACGGAGATTCACCTGACCCCCATTGAGTACAAGCTGATCTGCGTGCTGGCCAAGAACACCGGCAAAGTGCTGACCCACAACTATCTGCTGAACGAAGTCTGGGGCAGCCCGGCCGCATCGGATACGCCGTCCCTGCGCGTATTTATGGCAACGCTGCGCAAAAAAATTGAGGAAGACCCCAGCCACCCCCGCTATATCCAGACCCACATCGGCGTTGGCTACCGCATGATCCGCCAGTAAAGTTTGGCTTTCAAAATGTAACCGCAACAGCCCGTCCATCCGTTTGTTGCCGGATGAGCGGGCTGTTTCAATTTTATTTATTCGGTTTTCTCTGCTTTACTTGGCTGCGCGGCGTCCGCCTTTGCCGCCGGTCTTTTTGGCGCGGCCGGTGCCGGTCTGGGTGCGGGTGGACTTGGGGGCCGTTTTCTTGGGTTCCGGCTTTGGCATATCCTTTTGCAGCAGCTTATCCGGCACGGGCTGGATGCTCCACAGCTGGTTTTCGCCAAACACATCCTGCCAGATCTGGGCCTGGGTACCGTTATCGACCCGCATGCCTACCAGGTCAATGACCTTATCAGCCAGCACATTGCGGATCTTGGCCTTGCCGCCATCGGCGGGAACAATCTCCCACCGCTGGCCCTTGCCGGTGGTTTTCTCCCACTGGTGCACCCAGGTTCCGTTCACAACACCACTCATGGCCAGGTCCATTACCTTGCCGGTAAAGCGGTTTTTGATGCGGTACTGGCCTTCGGCGGCTTCCTCAAAAATCCATTGCTGCCAGGGCTGACCCTCATAGCTCCACAGGCGGATGGATGCGCCGTTCTCGGTGTTGAAATCGGCAACTTCCAGCACGCGGCCATTGGCGGCAGCGATAGTATAGCAGGCGCCTTCCCGAATGACGGTCTGTGCGGATTTTTTCATAGCGTTTTTCCTCCTTTGCCTGTGTGGCGCTTTTGGTGCCTTACAGGTTATGTATTTATTGTACATATTATAGCACATTCGCACAAAGCGGTTTTGCCAAAATCGTATAAAGTTTTTTGGTAACACTGCACGCTTTTTCGGGGTTAGCGGGTGGTTTAATCAAAGGTGGCTTGCATTTTTCAGCAATCTATTCTATGATATTATATAAATAACTAATTATAGGAGGCACCCACCTTGAGGATCGCATTGATTGCCCATGATTCCCGCAAAGAGCTTTTGGCCCAGTTCTGCACAGCCTATGTGCGTATTCTGTCTCAGAACGAACTGGTTGCCACCGGCGTGACGGGCAAAGTGGTACACGATGCCTGTGGGCTGCCGGTTCGTTGCCTGTACCCCGGTGCACGCGGCGGTGCCGAGCAGATTTCCTCCATGATTGCCTGCGGCGAAATTGATATGCTGCTGTTTTTCCGTGACCCCGTCAACGCCCGGCCCAATGAGCCGAACGCCGTTACCCTGCTGCGCCTGTGCGATACCCGCGCCATCCCCGTTGCCACCAACATTGCCACTGCCGAGGTTTTGATCCACGGCCTGGAGCGCGGAGACCTGGCCTGGATCGAATTGCAGCGCGGGAGAAAATAACGAATATCCACGAAACCTCAGCAAGCATTTGTAGGGCAATACCGCATAATTCTAAGTGCCGATACGGCGAGCGAGGTGCGGCAGAT